>JGI994J12354_10000018_pt1 | contig 139232 bp, 133 predicted proteins | sample IntmicLarv3ML3BL_FD_12354 | JGI IMG/M metagenome (IMG submission 12354) | reverse complement strand
TTTAAAGGTTACAGCACTATGATTTATCTGATATGTAGTAAATTGGCTTTTGCTCCTATTCGGCTTTTTGAATAATCTTTTCACGGTTTTAGGAAAAGAACCCAATCGCACACGATTCTTGACAAACTTTGCTGTTTCATTTATAATTTTCACATTAATGTAAAAATTATTTCAGAGGAGGAATGAAATTGTTTAAGAATTTTGAACAAGCAACAGATTTTATAAAGAAGAACGGCATTAAAATCATTGATTTCAAAGAAATAGATCTTGCCGGAAGATGGCATCATCTTTCGATTCCTTCGGAAAGATTTGACGAAGATTTATTGAAGAAGGGAATTGGTTTTGACGGCTCAAGCTATGGATTTTTGATGGTTGAAAAATCGGACATGGTGTTTATTCCTGATATAACAAGTGCTTTTGTCGATCCTATTGCCGAAATTCCGACTTTGAGCATGATTGGTGATATATATAAAATAGCAGGAAAAAATTATGAACGATTTGAGGATGACCCGAGAAACGTTGCTGATAAAGCGGAAAAATATTTATCGGATGTCGGAATTGCCGACAAATGCTTGTTCGGTCCCGAATTTGAATTTTATATTTTAGACAATGTCGAGTTTAAAATAGAGACAAATAACATCGAAGTTCACCTTGATTCGGAGCAATCGGAATGGAACACGATAAATTCGATTTACGACGAATCCGGTTTCAACAGAGGATATAAGGTGATGACACACAAAGGATATCACGCGGACATGCCCTATGACACAACCTTTGATTTGCGTAATGAAATGGTTTGTCAGCTTGAAGAATCGGGTGTTCCGGTGAAATATCATCATCATGAAAACGGAGGACCGGGACAAGTTGAAATAGAAGTAAATTTCTCAACTCTGCGCGACATGGGTGACAGAACACAGAAGCTTAAATATTTAATTAAAAATATGGCGATGTTAAACGGAAAAACAGTGACATTTATGCCCAAACCGTTTCACAAAGAGGCGGGAAGCGGCATGCATGTTCACTTGCATATGTTTAAAGAGGGGAAACCTGTTTTTTATGACGAAACCGGATATTCAGGTCTGAGTGAAACAGCTTTATATGCCATCGGAGGAATCCTTAAGCATTCAGCGGCACTAATGGCATTTACAAACCCAACGACGAATTCATATAAACGTCTTGTCCCGGGCTATGAAGCGCCAGTAAGTATTTGCTTTGCAACAGCAAACAGAAGTGCCGTTATTCGCATACCGGGATATGCAAATGAGCCTGAGGATAAACGATTTGAGTTCAGACCGTCTGATGCAACAGCAAATCCATATCTTTGCTATTCGGCGATTCTTATGGCGGCAATCGATGGTATAATCAACAAAATAGACCCTACAGAAGAGGGGTTTGGTCCTTATGATAAAAACATGTATAACCTTACCGATGAGGAGAAAAAGCTTGTGAAAGGGCTTCCGAAAACGCTTGATGAAGCCGCTGATGCAATTGAAAATGATTTTGATTTCCTGTTGGCGGGCGAAGTGTTTACAAATAGCATAATCAAAAGCCAACTCGTAAAAATCAGGAAGGATATAGAAGAAGTCGGGCAAATACCTCATCCGATTGAATTTATGAAATATTATGATCTATAGAAATATTAAAATGTATGTAAAAGAAATGCGCCCTAAAAATTGGCTTAAAAATATTTTTGTTTTTCTGCCTGTTGTTTTTGCGCTCGAATTGCGAAACACAGAAAAGCTGATCGCTTCTGCAATTGCTTTTGCTGCATTTTGTCTGGTGTCATCGGCAGTTTATATTTTTAATGATATTTGTGATATGGATAAAGATTCTGCGAATCAAATGAAACGTATGCGCCCGATTGCCGGCGGTGACATTAAGATTCGCAATGCTATTTTGTTTTTGTTGTTTCTTTCGGCAATTGGACTGGCGGTTGGTTTTTTTGCCGATTGGCTGACGTGCATTCTTTTGGTGATATATTTAATAGTTAATGCTTTATATACAACATCATTAAAACACAAACCTGTTATTGATTGTTTTTGCATTGCTGCCGGGTTTGTTTTGCGCGTATATGCCGGAGGTGCCGCAAGCGGGGAACCCGTGTCGGATTGGTTGTTTTTAACTGTGGTTGCGATGTCACTATTTATGGCGTTTGGTAAACGACAGGGTGAAATGCTTGAAGATTCATCAGCAAGAGAAGTTCTTCAATGGTATGATATTGGTTTCCTAAAAGGAATGGTATTTATTTTCGCCGGGCTTGCCGCCGTTTTTTACTCATTGTGGGCGATGGAACGCGGGTGTAATATGATTTATACTGTTCCGATAATAATTTTTATAATGTCAAAATATTTGCTTGTTATTCAAGGCGGCAAATCGCAGGGAGACCCCACGACAGTTATGTTTGAGAACAAATCCCTGCTTGCCGCATGCTTTATTTATGGGTTGATTACTGTTGCGCTTTTATATTTCGGTGGATAGAGTCAATTAGTCCTTAGATATAAATTTGTCTATAAGTGACATTTCTTCGGAATTAAGCTCACGGCAGCCGCCTTCTTCAAGTGATTCGTCAAGCTCTATTCCCGCGAATTTCATCCGCTTTAAAAAAACGACTTTTGCACCAACAGCTTCAAACATTCGTTTGATTTGATGAAATTTGCCTTCAACAACTGTTATTTTATAACCGTTGTCAACGATTTCAAGCTTCGCCGGTTTGCATAAATAACCATCATCGAGAGTAACACCTTTTTCGAACATTTCTATTTCGTGTTCACCTATTTCACCCTCGGCTTTTGCGAAATATTCTTTTTCAACGTGTTTTTTCGGCGAAAGTGTGCGATGTGAAAAAATGCCGTCATTAGACAAAATCAGCAAACCAACTGTGTCTCTGTCTAATCTTCCGACAGGAAACGGATCGAAAAACGAAAAATCCTCAGGCAACAAATCGACGACCGTGCGTTCGGCTTCGTCTGAATCGCTTGTCGCTGAAATAACACCTGCCGGTTTGTTCATCATAAGATAAATATATTTTTGGTATTTTATTACCGTCTCGTAAATTTTTACTTCGTTTTTATCTGTGTCAATTTTGGTTTCCCAATCAGTGACAATTTCACCGTCAACTGACACAGCTCCTGCTTTGAAATAAGTGCGAACGGCTTTTCTGCTCCCCGCGCCCATGTTTGATAAAAACTTATCCAATCTCATCGTGTTCGTGCTCATTAATTTTTAACCCCTCTATTGTAATGTTATTATTCTGTGCATAATTCCAAAGCGCTGCGTGAATTGCTTCCTCAGCAAGACACGAGCAATGAACTTTAACGGGCGGCAGCCCGTCAAGAGCTTCCATAACCGCTTTGTTTGTAATTTTTAATGCTTCTTCTATTGTTTTTCCTATTACAAGTTCGGTCGCAATGCTGCTTGTCGCGACTGCCGCGCCGCAGCCGAAAGTTTTGAATTTAGCGTCAATAATAACGCCGCCTTCGATTTTTAAAGATACTTTCATTATGTCGCCGCATTTCGCATTTCCGACTGTCCCGACACCGCTTGCGTTTTCTATTTCGCCAACATTGCGCGGGTTTGTGAAATGATCCATTACTTTATCACTGTATTCCATTTTTTCCTCCTTAGTTAACATTTTCTAATTTCCGTTATATAGCGGCGATATTTCTCTTAGCTTATGTATTACCGAGGGTAGTGCCTCTAATAATATATCAGCTTCCTCCATAGTATTATATTTACCGAGAGAAATTCTCAGTGATCCATGCGATGTGGCGTGATCGAGCCCGATTGCAAGAAGAACATGCGATGGGTCTAAAGAACCCGATGTGCAAGCCGAGCCGCTTGATGCCGCTATTTTGTGGCTGTGTCCGAGAAGAAGCAATATTGATTCACCTTCGATATATTCAAAGGAAATGTTTATGTTTCCCGGCAAACGATTATTTCTCGATCCGTTAAGCCTGCAATGCGGAATGGCACTTAAAATTTCGTTAATTATTTTATCTCTTATTTCCGTAAGCTTTTTGTTTTCTTCTTCCATTTCGGCGGAAATGAGCTCGACAGCTTTTCCGAAACCAACGATTCCCGGAACATTTTCCGTGCCTGCTCGATGATTGCGTTCCTGCGAACCGCCATGCAGCAATGGCGGCAGTTTAACACCTTTTTTAACATAAAGCGCTCCGACACCTTTTGGACCGTAATTTTTATGGGATGACAGCGAAAGCAAGTCAATGTTAAATTCATTAACATTTAAAGGAATTCTACCGACCGCCTGAACTGCGTCAGTATGGAACAAAATGCCGTGTTCTTTGGCGATTTTGCCGATTTCTTTAAGCGGTTGAATAACGCCGATTTCGTTGTTTGCCGCCATAATGCTTATTAATATAGTATCGTTTCGTATTGCTTTTTTCAATTCATCAATTACAACAAATCCATCCGAATCTACAGAAAGATAGGTGACCTCATAACCTTTTTTTTGCAAATATTCACAGGTGTGAAGCACGGCATGATGCTCGGTTTGCTGTGTTATTATATGTTTTCCTTTGCTCGAATAAGCCTCCGATATTCCTTTTATCGCCCAGTTGTCGGATTCTGTTCCACTCGATGTAAAGTAAATTTCTTTTGATTCGGCACATAAAATCGCTGCAACTTGTTCACGGGCGTGTTCAACGGCTTTTTTCGCGTTTTTCGCAAGATTGTAAATACTTGAAGGATTGCCGTATTCTTCAGAAAAATAGCGATTCATTTCAACGAAAACTTCTTCTCTCACCGGGGTAGTGGCGGCGTTATCAAAATATATTTCTTTCATAATATAATCAGTCCTTAAATAATTAATTCATTTATGGTTACGGAATCAACAACCTCGTTTACGCTTTCGAACAGCTTGTCAAACATAGGCTTCGTTGAACACAATCGGCAATCGTTATTCCCGCAGGTAATGTCTTTAGAAGTAAGACAATCTGCCGGGGCGAGGCTTCTTTCAAGCACACGCAAAACATCACCCGCCGTTATTTCAGCAGGCAGGCGGCACAGAGCATATCCGCCGCCAGCACCTCGAACACTTTTAACTATTCCTGCCTTTTTTAACTGTGATATTATCTGTTCTAAATAGCTTTCACTCAACCCTTGTCGTTCAGCTATGCTCTTCAAACTCACTCTATCTGCTCCGCCGCTTTCAGAACTCGCTATGTCGATTACGGCTTTTAAACCATATCTTCCACGCGTGGATATTTTCATATGCCTGCCGCCTTTTCTTAATGATTAAACCAGTTTACCACTAATTCAAAAAATGTCAAGTAGTTTAGTGGGAATTATTTTATTAAAATTCAAAATAGTAGCTGTTGTTTTGAGTGTCTATAATTTTAATCTTTTGAACAAACTCGTCGTAGATCGCTTCTTCCGATAAAAGCTCTAATCCACCCTTGACGGTAAACTCATCGCCGACAAGCCATGTTTCCTCCTTGTGCTCGTCCGTCGCTTCTCCGTTTTCGCTGAATTTAAACGCGTAATAACGTAATGCAAGCTTGTCACCGTCTTTTATCTTGATAAGTTTTTTGTCGATGGTGTTGAAAACATCATTATCGGTCGGTATTGCCCCAAGGATACTTCCGGTCGGTAAATTGTCGCTGAAAATGACAATAAGATTAGCGTCTTCGCCGTTTAGCGTGACAGGAATGGTATATCTTTTTATGTCGGAATTATTTGTATCATAAAGACAGGCAAAATAACCATTTAATGTTTTTATTGAATTTTCATATTCAAGAGAACCGTCTTCATTTATTCCGACTTCAGTGTTGTCGGAAATCTGGATATAATAGGGGCTTTCATCATCTTCATTGTGATAATTTGTTTTAACCCACGAAGTGACGCGAATGTCGGAAACATAATCCATCAGCTCATCTGAAAATATATTTGGTTCGTTGTAAAAATCTACCATTGGATCACTTGAAAGAATTTCCCCAAAATCGCTTATAAGCGCGGTATATTTCGGCAGTTGGTTTATTGAACTGTAGGTTTCAATTATAAAACTTAAATTTTCCTTATTGTGAAAAGGAAAATATACAGACAAGCCGCCAATGTCTTCGTTATTACTTTCGTATTTATAAACAACAGCTTTTTCAATACTCTTTGAAAGGGCTGTCGATTCCTCGGGAAACATTTGCTCTAATCTGTTTGATATTTCTAACAAATCAACCATATCTGTTTCTCCATCCTCACCTCCGCTTCCGAAAGCACGTGTTCGCGCTCTTGCTCTCGACAAACCATTATATTGTTTTAAATCGAGAATGGTGCCTGCCGCTGCCGCTAAATTTTCAAAAGATTCGGAAACAGAATCTATTTTTGACAAATCTGTCATTGAAAGTGTTGCGAAATCACGCAAATCCATTTTTTCATAAAACCGAGCATAGCTGTCGATAATATATTTTCCGATTTCATATCCGCTGTCGTTTAATTTTATTTGTCCTAAAAATGAATAATCCCAGCCTTGTTCGGGTTCAACTTCCTCTGAGGCAATCAAATATGATGAATATTTTTCGGCGATGTTTGCCATTTCGATTGTTGACATAAGACAGGTGTCGAACCCGATGAACTCAAGATTTCTTCCCTTGATTGAATTGGAAAAGGCATTATCTATTTCTGTTAATCTCATTACTGCTTTTTCCGGATTTTGTTCATAACGCTCATCAGCACCATAACCGACAATCGCGCCGCCGCCATGGTTCCATAAAATAAGCCCGTATTTTTTGGCGGGAAATTCAGTTTGGCAATAATCAATAAAAGCTGAAAGAGTTTTAGGGTCGCCCGCAGAATCATTTCCTGCGTCGGTAAGCTTTGACAATTTACCGTTTTTCATTTGAAATATTGTATTAGCATCGTTTGGTATGTCTCTCATGTGCCATTTTCTGCTTCCGCCGGTAAATATTAAAAGATTTATGTTTCTTTCATCAAATCGTGACGCTGCCATTTCTTTTATGTCTGCTGTTCCTGCAGCATAAACACTTTCAAGATCGGAGCCGTTCATGAAAATCATGATTGTAAATTCTTTTTCTGCATTTAATTTTTGACCACTTGATTTTTTGACATTACTTTCAGTGTAAATAGGATTCGATGAGCTTGCGCCGAAATATATTATAACGATTGTCGCAATTGATATTATCAATGTTAAAATATGACGTTTTTTCATTTTTATCTCTTGATTTTCCTTTCTTTTATATTTAAAGAATAAATTACAACGATTTATTATCCCCGATGGTGAAACATTAATACAATATAGAAAACAAAAACGGGGGAAAAGGATATGTCTTTTAATGAAAACCGAGTTTTAAAGGAAACTCAGCTTCAAGAAAATCTTGAAAGAGTGAGAAGCTCAATCAGTAATTTGCAACATTATAATATAAGTAATATTATTTTTCTCAATGTTGACAGCATTATTAATTTTATAGATATGAAAACCGAAAACGCCGGTTTCCGTGAATGTTTGAAAGAAATTGAACCTTATATACCTTTGGCGGTTTCAAACCAAAATTTGGAATTATTTGTCGAAGCAGCGGAAAGAGGGGATGACAGAACGGTGGAATCTTTAGAAAATGCATTTGTGAAAAACAGCATGACAAGGTTTATAAGCGAGGTTTATAACGCGCAAACCGACGAAGCTTGGCGAAATATATTGGAAACCTGCGGTAAAATAAGGGAATATAAAAACGAGGCATATTTTGGATATAATTAACATTACAATTATAAATTTACGGCATTATGCTCATAAAAACAACACATCATTGTATATCATTTAAAAAGTCATAAAGAAAAGTTATGCTTTTTGCATAATTTTTTAAGCGACTATTGACATATCGAACACAGCATGATATTATTCTTTTCGAAGACACTTGAAGGAGTTGACTTTTGTGAAAAGGTATATTAAAAAGGCTGTGTCGTTATGTCTTGTTTTGTCCGTTATATTAAGCTCAGGAGGGATGTTGTCGGTTGATGCCGCAAGATTTAATCCATTTCCCGACCACGAGCCTTCATATGATATAAGCTCGCCGTTTTTAGATGAAAACGGTCTTTTTCAAGTGGATTACAATACTGTTGATGGAAGCAGCTATAAAAATTATTTGAAAGAACATGAAAAAGAGGAAAGACCCGACGCTTACTATGAAATTTCGGCTAAGGATTATTCGTTAATAGGCGAGGGAGTTGTTGTTGACGTTCAAGAATATGAAGGCGTTAAGAATGCTCTTCTTATTAAAACGGGTAAAGGAATAATCGAATGGGAAGTTGAAATAGAAGAGGCAGGGCTTTATAATTTCGAATATCATGCTGCTTTCCCGGGTGATTCTATATATCAATTGTTTTTTGTCAATTATTTGATTAATGGTGAGCTTCCTTTCAATGAAGCAAAAGGTGCGAAGTTAAGACCACCGCTTTTTGACGAAGAAGAAGTCGGAACGGTTAAAGACAGCAAGGGGAATCAAATTAAACCTCAGTTAGTAACCTACAAGGGGTGGAATCGGTTTTTAATCAATGAATATTACAATTCTCAGGCAGCCGATCCTATTTTATATTATTTAAAAAAAGGTATTAATACCATCAGCTTCGACATGGATGGTCAGATGATGTATTTGGATAAATTAGTTATATCTAATAAGAAGGAATTATTGTCCTACGAGGAATATTCGTCACAGAACGAAAAAGCAGGCTATAAAAAAACAGACAGCGAAAAAATTGAAATATTAGCACAAAATGCCGGAAAAAGAGCAGATGCGTTGGTTGGAGCTTCTTTTGACAGGACGAGTGCCGCTCTCAATCCTCCGAGTGGAACGAGAATTACTTTGAACACATACGGCGGCGAAATTTGGAAATCTATCGGTCAGTTTGCTGAATGGTCGTTTAAAGTTGAGGAAGCGGGGCTTTATCAATTAGCGATAAAATATAAACAAAACCTCAGAAGAGGTTTCTTTGTAAACAGAAAAATAACAATTGATGGAGAAACTCCATTTAAAGAATTGGAAGTCGTTCAATTTAAATATGATCCGAAATGGCAGTCAATGGTTCTCGGCGGAGAGGATCCTTATTGGATTTATCTTGAAGAAGGTGAACACATAATTGGAATGGATGTTGTTTTGGGAGACTATGTAAACGTCACTTCGGTTGTTCAGGAAGCGCTTGACGAAATGAATGACCTTTATCTGAGAATTATAATGATAACAGGTCTTACTCCTGACCCGGCGCGCGACTATTTCTTGGAAGATCTTATGCCCGACATGTCGGAAAAGCTTAATGAAACAGCTGACAAGCTTACTAATCAAATCACATACAGAATAAACGGTTTTAACGATATTAACGAAGTTGTTGACGATGTTGCTTCCAAATTGAGAGAAGTCGCAGAAGATAAAAATTTTGAAAACGCCATGTCACAAAAGGCCGAAGAGCTTATCGAAATAGCGGATAAGATGACCAAAGACATGGGAGATAAAGATTATAACTACAGAATTAAAAATAAAAACATTGATTTTAACAGCATTTCAAAAATGTTTAAAAACATATCAAAGCAGTTGCGCGATTTGTCTGAAGAAAAAAGCTTAAATGAACAATTTCCTGACATTGCCGAAGTTATAGGCGGCACCGCCGATGAACTTTCTGATTATATAAATGATATTATTCAAAATTTGAGCGGTGGGTTAGGCGACATTATCATGATCGTCGAAAACACAGCGACACAGTTAAGAAAATTTGCTGAAGATCCTGAAGACATGAAAAACAGAACAGTGGCTTTCAAAAACACGCATGCGTCTTTAGCAGGTTTTAATGCCGAGTTGTATCGACAGTCTCTTGAACTTGACGTTATACAATTCATTTCAGAGGATACAGAACCTCCGAAAACAAGCGCCGGATTTTTCAACGAACTTTTCTTTGGTGCAAAAATGTTCTTTGCATCATTCCTTAAATTTGAAAGATCAGATGAAAATAAAAGCAATGAAAGCATCAGAGCATGGATTGGCGGTGCTACCGGAATTTCGTCGGGTCGTGACATGTTGCTTATTTACAAAAGATTTATTGATCAAGAGTTCACTCCGAAATCCGGAATTGACGTTACTATTGAATATTTATTGAATATGAATTTGATTCAAGCTATTATGGCTGGAAAAGCACCTGATGTTGTCTTAGGTTATGACAATGGTGAGCTTTTGAATTTGGCTTACAGAGGTGCTGTTCTTGAGTTGAGCGAGCTTGACGGTTTTAATGAACTTGCTTCTGAATTTCACCCGTCTTCATTGGCAGCCGGTTATTATAAGGGCGGAGTTTATATGATACCGACTAGTCAAGATTTCAGCATGATGTACTACAGGTTAGACATACTCAAAAAACTTAATCTTGAGGTTCCGCAAACATGGGATGAATTCTATGCGGCTGTTCCGGTTATTCAAAGAGCGAACATGGATATAGGTGTTCCGCCGATATTAATGGCCGGTTCGGTTTCACCTAAAACGTATAATGGTCAACAGGCATTGTTTTCTATGTTCCTTCTTCAAAATGACGGAGCATTTTATAAAGAAGGGTTAAGCAAGTCGGCGTTTGATGAACAGACCTCTGTAAATGCGTTTATTAAAGCGGCTGATTTATATACTAAATATGCTTTCCCTACGACGACTGATTCAACGGTTGCCGTAAGTAAATTCCGTTCCGGCGAGACGCCGATTTTTATCAGCACTATCAACTTCTATCCGTGGATTGAGGGCGGAGCACCTGAATTGGCAGGATTGTGGAGCTTTTCACCTATACCAGGAACATTAAAAGAAGACGGAACAATCGACAGGTCAGAGGGTTCTGACGTAAGCGGCGCATTTGTGCTTGCTGATACGGATAAAAAGGAAGAGTCTTGGGAATTTATTAAATGGTTCACCCAAGCCGACACCGCGGCGGATTTCGCTCTTGAATTTGAATATACGCTCGGCGATGTGGGAAGACAGAGACCTGCGAACATCGAGGCTATGAAACGCCTTCCTTGGACTCGTGAACAACGCGAAAAGATATTGGCGCAATGGGATCACGTAAAAGGAATACCCGAAACACCGGGCAACTATCAAGTTGGTATAGAGCTTCAATTAGCGTTTGTTGCTTCTATTACCGATAAGAAAAATCCCTATATAGAATTAAAAAAAGCTTTTCAAAACATAAATAAAGAACTTGAACGTAAGCAAGCTGAATTTGATTTTTAAAATATGAATCATTAAAAAGAATCACTATTTGTATAGGGAGGATTTTACGTTGAATAAGAAAAAGAAAAAGTCTGAAATGTCACTGTCGTTGTGGCAGCAAATCTACTATCACAAGAGTAGCTATTTTATGATAGCTCCATTTGTGGTACTGTTTACGATATTTTTCATTCTGCCGGTTATAGCGTCTCTTTTGTTGGGATTTACATATTTTGATGGTGTTCGGATGCCTAAATTTATCGGGTTGGAAAATTATGTAACAATGTTTGCCAACGACAATGTTTTTATTATAGGTCTTAAAAACACAATGATTATGGCAATATTAACAGGTCCGCTAAGTTTTATTTTGTGTTTTATTTTGGCTTGGTTAATAAATGAATTTCCAAGACGAATCAGAACAGTGCTGACTCTTGTTTTTTTTCTGCCATCACTTGTAGGTAATGCCGTAATACAGATGATTCAAGTAATTTTCCACGACGATGTCAGAGGTTATGCAAACAGTCTTCTTATTTACTATAAATTGATTCCGGAAAAAATATTATGGTTTAGAGATACAAAATATAACTTTATACTTGTTGTAGTAATTCAAATTTGGATGAGCCTTGGTGCAGGATTTTTGACGCACATAGCAGGTCTTCAAACGATTGATCCTGAAATCTATGAGGCAGGTGTTATTGATGGCGTAAAAAACAGATTTCAAGAGCTTTTCTACATAACTTATCCAATGATGAAACCTTTCTTGTTTTTCTCGGCGGTTATTCAAATCGCGGCGGCTTTCAACGCGGGCGGCATAGCAATTACGCTCGGAGGTTTGCCGAGCAACCAATGGTCTTTGCACACAATTATATCGCATATTCAATATATCGGTGTTACGAGGTTTGAATTGGGATATGCTTCAGCTGTTTCTTTTGTGCTTACAGTAATAATGATTGCCGTAAAGAGCGGAATAACCAAATTGTTCGGCAGTAAAGCGGAATAGGGCAGGGGGATATAATATTATGAAGATATTAAACAAGATTAAAACATCTTTTGCGGAAAAGCGTGAAGGTGATTCGCAATGGAAAAGAGCCAGACAAAATCGTTCGATTGGCGGAAGCATTGTGATGATTATAGTTATTTTGCTACTTGGAATAGTTATGCTGATTCCGTTTTATTTGGCGGTTATAAATTCGCTTAAACCAATGGATGAACTATTTTTATTCCCACCGAGTTTTGTGGTAAGAAGACCTACATTCCAAAGCTATACGACACTTTCGGCGCTTATGCGATCGGGATATGTTCCGTTTTCGAGATATTTCTTTAACACTATTCTTGTCGCAGTGGCAACGACAGTCGGAAACGTAATAGTCGGTTCACTCGCAGCATATCCTTTCGCGAAAATTAATTTCCCGGGAAAGAAAATAATGTGGAACATCATAATGCTTGCGCTTGTTTTTCAAGGCGGTGTCGCTATGGCGTTTGCGCAATATTTGATTATGGCTTCTGTCGGAATCGTAGACACCTATTGGGTTGTTATATTGCCGCCCGTGGCAAGTACATTCAGTATTTTCCTTATGAAGCAATTTATGGGAGAAATACACGATGACATGATTGCTTCGGCGCGAATTGATGGAGCGAACGAATGGAAAGTTTTTTGGAGAATTGTTATGCCGATGGTCAAACCGGCTTATCTTACTCTCGCCATTTTCGCATTCCAAGGGGCATGGCAAACAAGAACAGATTTTATATATACAGAGGAATATAAATTGCTTACCAATGCATTGGATCAATTGGCAAGCATCAGTCAAGCAGGTCAGTCTATAGCAAGGCAGGGTGCTGCTGCCGCCGCGACTGTTCTTATGATAATTCCTCCTACTGCGTTTTTCGTTATGACACAAAGCAACGTAATACAAACTATGAGCCATTCAGGCATTAAAGGGTAGGAGGGAATTATGAAGAAGAAGGGCATTTTATTTAAAATAATTCCATTAGCAACACTGCTTTTTTCATTGACCGCGCAAACGATTGTTTTTGCGGGCGGATATGGCGGATTTGAGCCTTATGAGGGTTACAGTTATGGCGGAGCGGCTTATGGCTTGCTTCCGGCACCTAACGGTTTTTTGCCTGAGGACATCATTGATGGCGATTTACTTGGGATAGGCGCGTTTAAAAACCCTCAGGATTTTTTCTATCAAAAAGATTCAAAATTACTGTATCTTCTTGATTCGGGCAACAACAGAATAGTTGTTTTCGATTCAGATTTAGAATTTGTAAAAATAATAGAAAATTTTACATATGAAGATGAAAATTATGATCTGAGTGTGAGTGCAAAAAGTGTTTTTGTACATAAAAACGGCGAGATATATGTTACAGACACAGGAAACTTTCAAATTATCGTTATGAATGACAATGGTGTAATTAATAGGGTTTATGAAAAACCCGACACACCTTTTATGAGCGATAACATTGCTTTTGACCCGATTCAGGTCGCTGTTGATTCCTCAGGAATGATTTATGTTTTGGCTAAAAGTGTGAGCAACGGCTTGATTACGCTTGACCAAGCCGGCAATTTCTTGGGGTTTTACGGCACTGCCGAGGTTCCGAAAACGTGGGAATATTATTTTGAAATGTTTATGAGAAAAATTTTCAAAAACTCAACAATCACGCTCGGAACATCCTTTGTACCCAAAGCTTACGGAAACTTCCATTTAAGAGAAGATGATTTTATTTATGCGGTTATTTCTGTTCCTGTTAAAGTAGAGGCAAGTGAAAAACAACTTTATAAGCTTAATCCTAAAGGCGTAGACGTTATGACGGGTGCTTATGATTATGTATACTATGGATTGCCAGGGTTTTCGTTTTTGGGAGATGTAGTAACCGGTGAAGATGAGATTTTTTATATTCTTGATTCGGGATTTGGTAAGGTTTATTTATGTATAGAAGGTTACTGGGAAATGTTAATGCCGGGAAGTTATGGCGACACTTTCGGCACATTTAAAAGCCCTATTGCAGTAGAAGTTATTGGTGAAAGAATATTAGTTTTAGACAGTGACAAAGCTTCTGTGACTGTGTTTGATCCGACGGAATATGGCAAGCTGGTTATAGAAGCATTAAAACATGAAAACATAGGCGATTTTAGAAGTGCTGCCGAAAAATGGAACGAACTCTTTAAAATGAATGCAACCCTCAGAAAAGCTTATGAAGGACTTGGAATGGCAGAATTGGATGAGGAAAACTATGAAGAAGCGATGAAGTATTTTAAACTCGCGTGGAGAACCGACGGATTTGGCGAAGCAAAGGAGCTTAATCGTCAAAAACTTCTGAGTAGGTATATGGGACCCGGCATTGTTGTTATTGTCATCGTATATATTGTCTTTAAGCTTAAAAAATTTATAGCTAAACCGTTTGCTAAGTTGTTAAAACGGGATGAAACGGGAGGCGAAAAGTAAGATGAAAGACCTTGAAAAATATGAAGATATGAGGAATCTCGACACCGAAGAAAAGGTCAGAAGCTTTGCGGGAATGAGCGTTTACAGATATCCTTTTTATATCTTAACTCACCCGTTTACAGGCTTTAGTGAAATGAAGTATAACAATAAATTTTCAATTAAATTCGCGAATTTAATGCTTTTTTTGTGGTTTGTTTCCGAAATAGTAAGAAGAGGTTATTGCAGCTTTGATCTTATTAAAGATTGGGGAAGAAACGGAAGCACGGTTAATATAGTTAATGTTTTAATCGTTACAATTATAGCTTTCGCTTTACTTTGCATTACAAACTGGGCGTTGTGTACACTTTTTAATGGAAAAGGAAAGTTCTTTGAAATTTGGAATTCCTGTGCGTATGCGTTGATACCGTTAATGGTTTTTAACTTTATTTGGACTGCTATGAGCTACTTGGTTGTAGGAAGCGAAATAATGTATCTTGATTATGCGCAAACGATTGTCTATCTTTGGACGGCGTTGTTGATAGTTGCGGCTCTTATGGAAGTTCATGACTATACGATGAAAGGTACTATATTATCAATTTTATTCACGATAGTCGGTTTGGTTATAATTATTTTTCTTATAATGATGGTTTATGTAATTTCAACTCAAATAATAGCATTTGTTTTGGATATTGTAAGTGAAATACAATTTAAGTTTTTGAGATAGGGGGAAACGGCAAATGAGGATAAAATCAAAATGGGTAATAGTTTTAATATTATTTTCAGCATTAGTATTCGCAAAAATTAGCGTTAGTGCCGCTGAAGCTCCAAATGGTTATGATTTGGTCGCCGAAAACGATAATTTAATATTATATGCCGACATGGAGACGGGAAATTTTGCCTTTACCGACAAGAATACAGAAAAAACTTGGTACAGTTGCCCTCCCGACATCGAAAACGATGAGATAGCAAGTAAAGCATATAAATCACTTATGCAGTCGCCTGTAATTTTAAGGTGTGTCATGAATTCCTCTCTCGTAAACATGAAGAGAAGCGAAAACATTAAACCTATGGACAGCATGAGAGACAGTGTAAATAAAGATTCAATGACATCTGAATTAATAGAAAACGGTGTCAGATTTGATTTCGGTTTTGAAAGATATGGATTTAATGTTCCTGTTCAATATGTTTTGGAAGAGGACTATGTTCGAGCCGAGGTTTTGTTTTATGACAAAAAATCTAAGTTCGTAGGTGAAGATATAGTAAAAGTAGCTAACGACTGGACAGGTGAAACATCTGAAATTTCTTATCCAATGATAATTACAGATTTTGACTTCTTAACTTATTTTGGTGCAGGCGGAATTGACGACAAAGGATATTTGTTCATTCCCGACGGAAGCGGCGCGATTATCAATTTTAATAATAATAAGCATCGTTTTGGTGTATATTCACAAAATGTTTACGGCTATGATCTTACACCAAAATCAATATCACCGCCTTACGAGGATAAAGACTATATCTACATGCCTGTTTTTGGCGGCAAGGTTAATGAAGACGCGTATTTGGCAGTAATCCACGAAAACGCATCGCTTGCAAAAATAAGCGCTTATGTAAGCGGAAGTCTTACAAGCTATAATTATGTTTATTCGTCAATAGAAATATATCAGGTTTCCAGTGACAGATGGTATCAGGGCACAGGAAACAACCATGTTTCACCGTTTAGAATTGAAGAAGGTGGAACATATGAGGTGAGATATTATCCTCTTGCCAAGGAGGATGCGGATTATGTCGGAATGGCAAAGAGATATAGAAAATATTTAGTTGATGAAAAAGGATTGGAAAAGAACGGTGCAGAGGGAATCTTTCGTTTGAGTTTATTCGGCGCGGTCGAAAATCAAAAATATTTTCTAGGCGTACCTTATACCGGAATAGAGGTTTTAACTTCCTATAAGGATTGTATAACTATTATTGAAGAAATGAAAGAATCGGGAATTGATGATATTTCTCTTCAATATTATGGATGGCAAAAGGGCGGAATTTTCGGCAAGGTTACAACAAAGCCGAAAACAGAAGGAAATCTCGGCGGAAACGGAGATTATAAAAAGCTTGCAAAGTTCCTTAAGGATAATGATATTAAATATTATCCAGCTGTTGATTTTAATAATATGTATAAGACAGGAAACGGTTTTTCGACGCTTATCGACGGCACGAGAAACAACGGCGGCGACCCTGCTTATCTGAATGATGACCCGGAATCTATGGAAAGAGACAGATATTCTCTTGTTGATCCTAAAAAGGTTTCAAATGCCGTAGACAAGTTTGTTAATAATTTCAATAAAGCAAGAAGTGACGGAGTTACTTTGGAATATATGGGATCGAATTTATATTCCAATTTTAATAAAAGAAATGGCTCTACACGAGGTGAGACAGAAGTTCTTTGGATTGAAAACATGAAAGAATTGAAACAAGTTTCAAGCGGCGGTTTGTTGGTGGAAATGGCGATGGCTTATGCCATTCCCTATGCCGACATGATAACCGATATGCCTGTGACATCATCGGGATTTTATATTTCAGATGAGAGTGTTCCGTTCTATCAAATTGTTTTAAGAGGATATGTTCCTTACTCTGTTCCGAGCATAAACCTTTCGAGCGATCCGCACAAAATGTTTCTGAAAGCGATAGAATATGGCGCAGGGCTTCAATTTTCATGGATAAAGCGCGACATGTCGTTGATCATGGGAACAAAAATGGATTTCCTTTACGGAGGAGATTATAAGATGTGGATGGAAACAGCTTCCGACTATTATAATGAAGCGAAAGAGGTTTTTAATAAAATAGGAAACAGCGAAATTGTCGGTCATCATAAATTGTCAGATAAGATTTTTGAAACAACGTTTGAAAATGGTGTTGTTGTCGTTGTAAATTACAGCAGTAAAGATTATAAATATAAAGGGAAAACAGCTGAAAGTAAAAACTATATAGTAGTTGATTGATTAGGGGGAGGTTATTTTGGACGCATCGGCAAACAATGTGAAAAAGAAAAAGTTTAAGCTGAAGATGAAAACAAAAGACAATGTCAAAGGGTTTGGGTTCATATCTCTTTGGATTTTCGGATTTCTGTTTGTTTTCGGTTCGACGATGCTTGAGTCGGTTATTTATGCTTTTAACAATGTCAGCCTTCCTGACGCTGAAGAAACCGGGATGATTAAAAAATTTATAGGTCTTGACAATTTTAAGCAACTTCTTTTTGGTGAATATTCCCGCGATTTTTGGCAAAACATGGTTAACACATTGGTTGATCTTGCGTGGACAGTCCCGCTGATTGTTCTGTTCAGCATGTTTATTGCGATGATTTTAAATCAAAAATTTAAAGGAAGAACATTTTTCAGAGCAGCGTTTTTCATGCCTGTTATTGTTACCTCCGGAGCTATTTTTTCGGTTATGATGCAAGGGTTGAATAAGAACAGCTTAGGCGATTTGTCGTCTTCTGTTTCGAGCACTCTTATGTATCAACCACAAACATTTGTTGAATTTTTAAACGGCTTTGGGATATTCCTTCCGTTTGAAAGCTTTTTCGACACGTTGTCATTAAAAATCGTTAGCACGACTTGGATATCGGGTATTCAAATATTGTTATATCTTGCCGGGTTGCAGACAATACCTCAGTCATATTATGAGGTTTCGACAATAGAGGGCGCGACAAAATGGGAAACATTTTGGAAGATTACATTCCCGCTTATTTCGCCGTTTACATTAGTTGTAATAGTGTATTCGATAATCGATTCATTTACGAAATTTGACAATCCGCTCATGCAATATGCAAACGGTGCCGTAATCAAGTCATTCTACGGACTGAGATCCGCTACTTATTGGATATATTTCTTAATATGTTTGATTATTATGGCGGCTATCGCAATTCCGATTTCACGCAGGGTTTTCTACGCTGACGAGAACTAAACACGGGGGTTAAAAATGGATATGCTAAAAGGTATTATATCAAAAACAAAGCCTGTCGCAGAAAACGCCAAAGAGAGGTTTTCTAAAACTAAATCAAAAATAAAGCCGTATAGGATGAGTATTTTCCTTGGAAAAATTTTCAGAATTGTTCTGCTTGTCGGGTTGACGTATGTTATATTAAATCCGATTATGATGATGGTTATAAAATCCATAAATATTTATGGCAACCAAGACACGATTAACGTTTGGATTCCCGATAAAATCGGATTGTCGAACTATAAACATGCCATAGCGCTTCTTGATTATTTAAAATCATTGTGGCTGACAATTCAAGTTGCCGTTGTTAGTGCTCTGCTTCAAATTGTTGTTTCCGCGTTGGCAGGATATGGTTTTGCTCGTTATAAATTAAAATTCAAGGGTCTTTTAATCGGGTTAGTGGCACTTACAATTTTAATACCGCCGCAACCTTATGTAATGCCGCTGTATATTGATTATTCGGCTTATAAGTTCTTTGGAATATTACCACTGATTGCGAAATTCACAGGCGGTCAAGGTTACATATCTATTGTAAACTCCCCGATTATGTTTTGGATTCCCTCAATTTTCGGTGTAGGTCTAAGAGGCGGTTTGTTTATTCTTATATTTATGCAGTTTTATAAGGGACTTCCTCTTGATTTGGAAAACGCCGCTAAAATTGACGGTTGCGGTCACTTTAAGACGTTTTTGAGAATTATGACACCGAATGTTAAACCGGCTTTTGTTACCGTATTTCTGTTTTCTTTGGTTTGGCACTGGAATGATTCATCACTTTCGGGTATTTTATTTAACGGAATGAGAGAGCCTGAACCGCTGTCGATTTATCTTGTTAAACAAACAAGCTGGATGTTTTCGAACGAAGCTAATACACCTTTTGGTAAAGAAGTTGATGCCGACAGGGTTAAAGTTGCCTTGGCTGCCTGCGTGCTGGTTATGCTGCCGATTTTGTTGGTATATCTTTTTGCCCAGCGTCACTTTGTAGAATCAATTGACGGTTCAATTTTGAAAGGTTAATAAAATATGTATTATGTTATAAATTCCGACGGTGAGGCCAAAAGGGCGAGGCTTCACACTCCTCACGGAGTAATAGAAACGCCTGTGTTTATGAATGTTGCTACTTGCGGCGCTATTAAGGGCGCAGTTTCGACCGAGGATTTGGCGCGGGTGAACTGCGCCGTTGCCTTGTCAAACACATATCATCTTCACGTAAGACCGGGTGATGAAATTGTTCACAAAATGGGTGGGCTTCATAAATTTATCGTTTGGGATAAACCGATTTTAACCGATTCGGGTGGGTTTCAAGTTTTTTCTTTAGCAAAAATACGTAAAATAAAGGAAGAAGGCGTTTATTTCGCTTCTCACGTTGACGGAAGAAAAATTTTTATGGGACCTGAACAGTCGATGGAAATTCAATCTAATCTCGGTTCGACCATAGCGATGGCGTTTGACGAGTGTGCTCCTTATCCTTGTGACAAAGACTATATGAAATCGTCAGTGTCGAGAACTACGCGTTGGCTTGACAGATGTATCATTAGGTTAGATGAATTAAACAAAGCTGAATCTGTTGTAAACAATAAGCAAATGCTGTTCGGAATTAACCAGGGCGGTATTTATAAAGATATTCGAGTTGAACATGCAAAAATTATTTCCGAACGAAATTTAGACGGTTATGCGCTCGGTGGGTTGGCCGTCGGAGAAGAAGCTTCCAAAATGTATGAAATAATTGAAGAAACGATTCCATTCCTTCCTAAAAATAAACCGACTTATTTAATGGGAGTTGGTACACCTTCAAACATTTTAGAGGCGGTAGAACGAGGAATAGACTTTTTTGACTGTGTTATCCCTGCAAGAAACGGAAGGCACGGTCATGTTTATACGAACAGGGGTAAAATAAATCTTTTTAATGCCAAATATGAATTGGACGATTCAGTTATTTCAGAAGAATGCAACTGTCCTGTTTGCTCAACCTATTCAAGGGCATATATACGGCATTTGTTTAAAGCAGGAGAAATGCTCGCTATGAGGCTCTGCGTGCTACATAATCTTTATTTTTTTAATAATTTAATGGCTGAAATAAGGAATAGTCTTGAAAATGGAAGTTTTAAAGACTATAAGAAAAAAAGATTAGATGGATTTAATTTTCTTGACACCCTTGAAAAAACAAGTTAAAATCAAAACATAAAAAAAGGAGGAACTAACATGAAAAGTTTAACAATTACCCTTGACGCAATTGAAAAGGTGAAAAAATTTGTCAATATAATCAGTCGCTATGACAGCGATTTCGATCTTGTGTCTAACAGATATGTCGTTGACGCAAAATCTATTATGGGTATTTTTAGTTTGGATTTGTCAAAGCCGCTTACTCTTAATGCGCAAAACGACACAGAATATGACTCTATTGTCGCCGATTTGAAAGATTTTATTGTATGAAATGGTTAGAAGCGTCAATTCTTACAACGTCAGAAAATGTTGACACCGTTTGTGACATATTAATAGCAAACGGTGTTGTTGGTATGACTATTGACGATGACTACGGCGTTAAAATGTATTTGGAGGACAATCCATCTCATTGGGATTATGCTGATGAAAATTTATTGAACGCCGAAAAAGGAACCGCTTCTGTAAAATTTTATACATCTGAAAATGATGCTGATATAATATCGTTGATTCAAGCTGAAATCGGAAATTTGGAAATTTCTGTTAAAACAGTTGATGATGAAGATTGGTTAGACAACTGGAAACAGTATTTCAAGCCGTTTAAAATTGGAAATAACATTGTTATAAAGCCTGTTTGGGAGGATTTAAATATTGATGTTTCCGAAAATGATGTTGTTTTTGAAATCAATCCCGGAAGCGTTTTTGGAACAGGTCTTCACCAAAGCACGAGATTGTGCGTTGAACAGATTGAAAAATCAGTTCACGGAGGCGAAAAGGTAATTGACATAGGATGCGGTAGCGGTATTCTGAGTGTAATTTCTTTACTTCTCGGTGCGGAAAGTGCATTGGCGACAGATATTGACGGAGCGTGCGTCTTGTCTGCCCGCGAAAATGCCGAAATAAATGGAATCGGTGAGGATAGGTATAAAATATTAATCGGGGATATTATTTCCGACAGTAGCTTGCTTGCTGAAGCAACTGATAAGAAATATGATATAGTTTTGGCGAATATAGTCGCCGATATAATAATTCGCTTGTTGCCGTTAGTGCCGAAATTGGTTAAACCGGGCGGCGTTTTTATTTCTTCGGGAATTATTAAAGAAAGAGCCGACGATGTCGTGAAAGCATATTTAGAAAACGGATTTTCAAAACCTGAAAAATCTATTCAGGATGAATGGGTTTGCTTGTCAGCAAAACTTTTATAAGAATTTAAAGAGGAAATATGTTCAGATTTTTTGAAAACATAAACGAAAACGAAGATTTAATAAAATTGTCAGGTGATAATGCTTCTCATATAAAAACCGTTTTGCGTTTATGCAACGGCGATGAAATTGTTGTTTGCGATGGTAAAGGGAATGATTATTCCGCTGTTATAACTCTCGATAAAAATAATGTTTACGCAAAACTAAATGAGAAAACCAATAATATAAGCGAACCTGATTATCATCTTACAATTTTTCAAGCACTACCTAAAGCTGACAAATTTGAGCTGATCATACAAAAATGCGTCGAGCTTGGCGTTTATTCTATTGTTCCGGTTATAACAGAGCGAGTAATCGTTAAAGCTGACGGAAAAAAGCTTGACAGATGGCAAAAAATTTCAGAAGCGGCGGCAAAACAAAGCCAGCGTGGAACTATTCCGATTATAAATGAAATTGTTACGCTTAAAAACGCGTTTAAAATTGCTGCGAATATAGAAAATTGCGCGGTTGCCTATGAAAAAAATGTGGAAGAATCAATTTTCATGAAAGAATGGATAAATTCGTGCAAAGGAGATGATTATGCTGTTTTTATCGGACCCGAGGGTGGTTTTTCCGAAAAAGAAATTTCTCTTTTTACAGAAAATGGCATTACGATGATTAGCATGGGATCGAGAATATTAAGAACAGAAACAGCACCAATAGTTTTCGCAGCGTGTTTAGGTTATGACAAAACTTTGAGGAATATATGATTTATTTTGATAATGCCGCCACAACCTTGCCTTGTGCTGAGGCTGTTTTGGCGGCTGAAAAAGTTAATAGTGAATTGTTTGGGAATCCGTCATCGGCGCATATTATAGGCATTGCGGCGGAAAATCTTGTTAAGAATGCAGAAAAGAAGATTAAGGAGTTTCTACCTTTATCCAATTGTGAAATAGTTTTCACTTCGGGAGCGACTGAGAGCAACAACAGCGCAATTTTCAGTGCTGCGTGTCATTCGCCGTTGAAGCGCAGACGGGTTGTTACGACACAAGCGGAACATCTTTCATCTCTTATGTGTTTTACAGAACTTGAAAAACGAGGGTTTGAGATTGTTTATGTTCCGATTTTAGAAAGTGGTTTGATAGATATTGAAAAATTTTCACACGCGATAGACGAGAGAACTGCTTTAGTAAGTTTTTGTCATGTAAACAGTGAAACAGGTGTTATTCAACCGATTGGTGAATTGGTTGATATAGTCAAATCGAAAAACGAGCACACTTTTTTTCATTGTGATGCCGCACAGTCTTTTGGAAAGATTGACATTCGTTTCAAAAATGTTGATTTCATTTCTTTAAGCGCCCATAAAATACATGGATTTAAGGGAGTAGGGGCGTTGTATATAAAAAAGGACACTCCTTTCACTTCACTTATTTTTGGTGGCGGTCAACAAAACGGAAAACGCGGCGGAACTGAAAATACATCGGGCATTGCGTCGTTTGGCGCGTCTGTTGGTACTATTGCAAAGAATATGGCAAGGAATTATAATTCGGCAGAAAATGTTAAAAAACATATTATTGAGTCATGTGTTTCCGAATATGATGAGATTTATATAAATGGTGGAGAAAATGTAAGTCCTTTTATATTGAATATCAGCGTAATAGGTGTTAGAAGCGAGGTTATGCTTCATGCACTGGAAGCCGAGAACATTTTTGTTTCAAACGGTTCGGCTTGTTCCTCAAGAAGTAAAAAATCAAATGCAGTGGCGGCTTATGGCTTGTCAGAAAGCCGAGCGGACAGCGCGATAAGACTTAGTTTCAGCCAAAATTCCACTTTAGATGATGCAAAAATATTCGTTGAAACATTGAAAAAACTGGCTCCTAATTTGCGCAAGTACGGAAAACGGCGATGAGGTATGCTTATGAAACTTGGCATTGCTAAAAACATTATAATTATACTGCTTTCGGCGCTAAGCGTTTTTCAAGCGGCTCAGCTCTTACTTGGCGGCGAAAAATTTTATAAAGGCTTGGTGGCGTTTGATTTTTTTAAAGGAAACAATCACCCGTATGCTTACAGCGAACTAATAAAACCCGGAAGAATTATTATAGGTTCAGGTAAAACAACTGGTTTGACGGTCAGATATAACGGTCTTGAAAATTCTTCAATAATGAGCACATGTAATCAAGCGATTAAAGAACTTTTTAATACTGGGGAATATATTTCTTACGATAAAATTGATTATGAAAAATACTTTAACGGAAACTCAACAGTTATGCTGGAGTATATGTTTACTATGCCATCAGATGCTTTCTTCGGGGCTTTTATAAAAAACGGAACCCCCCGAATGAAATGCTTTGAAGCTATCGCGGTGGTGCTGTCGGAATCAAAAACATCATTAAGTCTTTTTTTTCTTGATTACTCAAATCAAACGGCATATGAATATGTTTTGAATAATGCCGAGGATATAAACAACATGTTGATTTCTGCGATAAATAGCGAAGAACAAAATAACAACAGCGCTTCATATGCATTCATTTGTGATGATGACCGTTTTAAATATGGGTTTTTGTCTGCGACTTGGGAGGATGGAACTGATTATAATTATCCTCAATTATTTCATTATTTACCCTATGAAGAGGGGGGTGGGCTGACTCTTCCCAATGTGGAAAAAAAGGTTAAATTTTTGTTTAAAAATAACACTGTAATGTCTGATTTGGTAAATGGTGTTTATACCTTTAGGGAGGGTATGACCACCGTAAAATATCTTCCGAATAATGTTTTGACATATTCAGACAGCTCTGTTGTAAGCGGTAAAAGCGAAAATTCATTTATTTCGGCATTCAGCGCCGCAGTCAATATGTTAAAAAGTGATAAAACCTTGGTTAATGAATGGTTTCTTGCTGGGTATGAAGAGAATAACGGCATTTGGACTTTCTTTTTTGACATTGCACTGAATGATTTTCCTTTAAGAATGACCACTAATTTTATTTATGAAATAAATATGAGTCACGTTATTCAAATTCAAATTGAAAACGATAGAGTTACAAAATATTCAAGATTAGTTTATAATTTTTATGAGCAAAATGAATTTGTTTCTGCATTTAAAACCTTTATTACAGCATATACAGAGCTGCACGGAGAACCTAATGAAAAAATAGCAAAGGCTGATTTGTGTTATTCTTTAGCATATGAATTCAGTTCTCTGTCTGTTCCGTCATTGAAGCTTTCTTGGTTTTTTGCAACCGAAAATGAGAACGGAACGAATATATTAACAACTTGTCCGGCGCAATGATAGAAAACAGGTGACTTTATATGAATTTAGAGGGTTCTAAAAATATTATTATTTTGATGCTTGTAATTGTCAATTTAACACTTGGCGGATTTTCACTTTGGAATACACGGGAATATAAGCTTTCGCAAGCACAAAAAGATACGATTGATTCTGTTTTGTCAAAGAATAATGTTTCTTTATACACGGATATACCGCTCGAATTTAAGCCGATGCGCATTGTTAAACTTGAATTACTTAAATTTTCAAAAGATGAAATAATCAACATGTTTTTCGACGGTGACACTTTGGTTGAAGTTTCATCGCAGCAAGAAACAGATTTTTATACTCTCGGCGACAAAAAACTTAAGTTTGAAAGAAACGAAAACACCTTCTATTTCGACGCGCCTGTTGAAGTTGTCAACACATATGCTTTTTGCGATGAGTTTATAAACAAAATGAATTTAAACGGTATTGTTCTTTTAAGAGATAATGTTGCTGACGGCGGAAATATTATTGAATATCGAGCTGTTTATAAGAACTATATAATTCACACAGATTTTTTAAGTTTTGAGTTTTCAAAAAACGGCGTTTTGAAAATTCGAATGTCACTTTCTGTTCCTGTTGGCTTTGAAGGTGACACAAGAAACATTTATTCAGCTGACACAACACTTTTTAAGCTGATGTTTCGCCTAAAAAACGATTCGCCGGAGGATGAAATAATAAAAATTGTTAAAATGGACATCGTTTATTGCGTAGAGGAAATCGGAGAAGAATCGGTTCAAATTGCCGCCCCGTATTACCGTGTTTATATTCGTAACGGCGATAAAGAAATTCAAAGCGAGCCTTATTTAGTTAACGCTTATAATAATAATATTAAGAGATAATTTTATCAATAAAATCAAATCCCGAGCATTCTATGGCGACAACCTCAATATTGAGGGCTTTAGACAATTCTTCAACTGTAATACCATCTAAGAAAACGGATTCGTTTGCTTTTAGAGCATTTTTTGGAATAAAAAGAGTTTTTCCTAAAGAATTTCGACGCAAAAATAATTGTTTAATTATGTCGTTTCCTGTCAAAAGGCCTGAGACCGTTATTTCTTTACCGAAAAACACATTTTCTATAGCAAATATATTTATTTGTAAATTTTCTATGTGATTTATTAATTTGTCAGCAAGATTTGAAATGAATGCATGTGCGGCACAACCCGTCGCAATGGAAAATACATGTGGTTCGGCGAAACGATTTTTATTAATTTTATTAAGATATTCATCAAATTCATGCTGCATAATCGTAAGCATGCCTACACCGTTTTCAAGCTGCGGAAAATCCTCATATTCGGAAAAAGCGGGTAGGGTAGTGATAGATTTAACATAGAACTCATCAGATGCGTAAACAAATCTTGTACCGTGTTTTTTCAACATTCTATTCTGCCATGATGTAATAAGAGAAAGAACCTCCGCGCTTGATTCGGCATCAAAAGAGGATAGGGGAGTAAGCTTGTTCTCGGCTCGATATTTTGTCAACCCAACCGGAACGACAGATAAACTTCGCGCGTTTGGAATAAAAGATGTTAAATCTTCTATTGTTCTATTAAGAGCGTCACCGTCGTTTATTCCGCGGCAAAGAACAATTTGGAAATTTAATTCTGTTCTGTTTGCGACAAGCAGCTTGAGACGTTCGATTAAAAGCCCGGCATTCTTGTTGTTTGTCATATATTCCCGCAATTTGGGGTCTGTTGCGTGAACACTGATGTTTACGGGCGACAGATGATATGACAGAAGTCTTTCAAATTCTTCGTCATCTAAGTTTGTAAGCGTTACATAATTTCCCGTAAGAAATGACAAACGCATATCGTCATCTTTAAAATAGAGCGTTTCTCTCATTCCCTTTGGAAGCTGATCGATAAAACAAAAAACGCACTTGTTTCTGCAATGCTTTGCCTCGTCCATAAGCCCGTGTTCGAAAATGATTCCTAAATCTTCATCTTCGTCTTTTTCTATTTCATATTCTATTTCTTCATTATCAGATAAAAAAAGCAGGCTGAGCTGTTCATTTCGTGTGATCATGCGATAGTCAAAAACATCGGATATCTCTTTTTCGTTTATCGATAAAAGAACATCACCCGTCGTTATTCCAAGCTGTTCGGCAATGCTTTCCGGTTCCACAGATAAAACAACATTAAACATATTATTTGAACTCCCTTTATTTTTTAATAAATTTTTTTCGTTTTGAATATATAAATCCAAGCAAAGAAAAAACACAGAACGCCAAGAGATTTACGACAACGACACTTGCTCCTGCGGGAATACTTACTTCTTGAATTGCAAATGAAATGAATATTCCAAAGAAAAAACACATAACAGACAAGATTCCCGAGCAAATCACTACACCCTTAAAGCTTTTTAAAATTCTTGTAGAAGTAAGTGCAGGGAAAATAATCAGGCTTGATATGAGCATGGCACCCATAATGCGCATTCCGACGACGATTATAAGTGCTGTCATTAAAGCCAAAAACACATTATAAATTTCCGTCTTAACTCCCGTTGCACGCGCAAAAATTTCGTCAAATGTCACGGCGAAAATTTGATTATAAAACAATGTGTAAGCAATAATAACTATTGCCGCTAATGCTGTGCTTAAATATAAGTCTTCCTTGGTAATTGCTAAAATTGAACCGAACATATAATTAGTGATATCGGTATTCATTCCGCGTTTCATAGATATCAAAATAACACCGATGGCAAGCGAACTGCTGGAAAGAAGAGCGATTGCCGCATCACTTTTAATTTTGCCGTTTTCTTTAAGTCTTAGAAGCATAAAAGCTGCTATTACAACTATAGGAACTGCGACTTTTAAAGGTGCGTTTCCCATGTCAAGCACAATTGCAAGAGCAAGCGCACCGAACCCGACGTGCGAAAGACCGTCGCCAATCATCGAATATCTTTTAAGCACTAAATTTACGCCAAGAAGTGCCGCACACAGAGACACGAGGATTCCAACAATCAAAGCACGCAAAACAATAGGTGTGTTGAAAAATTCAATTATTATATTCATTATCGTCAAATCTCCTGTATGTCAACAGTTATCATTTCAGTTCCTATGTTCGATTTTGCATAGTCGGCGGAAGTGCCATAAAAAATCGGTGTTTCTCGCAAATGAAGTATTTTCCCTCCATATCTTACGGAAGAGGGTATGTCATGGGAAATCATGATTACGGATAATCCATCTTCTTTGTTAAGTTTTTTCAGCAAACCATACATCTCATTCGCAGTCATCGGGTCAAGTCCAGTGATTGGTTCATCAAGCATGATAAGTTTTTTTGCTGCACAAAGGGCGCGAGCCAACAAAACACGTTGTTGTTGCCCCGCAGAAAGCTCGCCGAATGGCTTTTTTTGCAAATTTTCTATGCCAAGCTTTTTCAAGTTGTTAAACGCAGCCTCTTTGTCTTTTTTTTTGTAAAAAGATGTGAAAGGATGCTGATTTAATCTTCCTGACAACACTATTTCAAAAACAGAAGCGGGAAAATCCTTTTGAACCACTGTTTGCTGCGGCATATATCCTATTTCATTCTTTTTCAAGTTGTTATATGTTATTTTGCCTTCGTCAGGTTTTATAAGTCCGAGAATTGCTTTCATAAGAGTTGTTTTTCCTGAACCGTTTTCACCGACGATACATAAATAATCCTTGGGCATAACCGTAAAGCTTACGTTTTTCAACACGGTTTTTGAATCATATGAAACTTGAATGTTTTCGCAGGACAAAAGCGACATTCTTATAAACTCCTTATTGGTTATTTAAAGCTTTTCGCAAATTAAATAAGTTTTTCGTCATTAAAGATAAATATGTTTCTCCCGAATCGAATTCCGATTTTGTGACATTTTGGCAGGAATGAAACATAAGCATTTCAGCACCTGTATATTCGGATATTGATTTGGCTGTGTTTTGTGTGCTTAATTCAACATAGAATATATATTTAATGTTTTCATCTTTAACCTTATTAACAATATTGTTTATAGCCGAAACGCTCGCATCAGATTGATCGCTACACCCATCGAACGCAGCGACGTAGGATAGGGCATATTCGTCTGTAAAACGGCGTAATGGAAATCTGTCGGCGACAACAATAGTTTTTAGCGGTGCATTATCGACAATTTCATGCGTTTCAGCATCGATGTCCATTATTTTTGTAATATAAGCATCAGCGTTCTTGCCGTAAAATTCAGCATTTTCTTTATCAATCACTATCAATTTATTTGAAATGATTTCTATCATTTTTACAGCGTTTATCGGTGATGTCCAAATGTGTTCATCGTGTATTTTATCATCCTCATCAATAACATAATCAATAAGCTTTATAACATTTTTAATAGGAGGGTTAATGGAATCTGTAATTCGGTCAACCCATGTTTCGTTTTCACCACCTATACTTATAAAAACATCAGAATTGGATATGTTTCTCATTTCAGACGGAGACGGGTCGTATGAATGAATCGACATTCCGGGATTTACAAGCATCGTAATATCAGCGTTTTCGCCGGTGATAGCACGCACAAAATCATAGACAGGAAATATTGTTGTAACTATTTTTATTTTATAATCAGATTTGTTTTCTGTAACTTTGTTTTCAGAACAACCCGATAAAAATATTAAAACAACTATAACGACTAAATAAATTCTCTTCATTTTCTTTTTTCCTCCGAAACTAAAGGGTTGTCGTCACAAGCTTGACATGAACCATACAAAACTGTTTTGTGCAAGTCAAGAGTGATTCCGTGATCATGTTTAATGTGTTCTGATAAATCGTTGAATTTGTTACAGCTTATATGAGACATTTGCCCGCAATCAACACATAAAAAATGATAAAATTTTTCAGCTTCGTCGTTTACATGACGATAACACGCTGAAACACCATTTGGCGCATCATATTTAATTGCCGAACCTTCTTTAACAAGTTCATCAAGATTTCTGTAAACAGTAGCCAATCCGACTTGACCCTTAAGTTTTTCGGCAATTACTTCAGCTGTAATATGATTTGGTGATTCCGATTTAAGGAATAACAAAATCAATTCACGTTGTTTTGTTTTATATTTTCCTCGAACATTGTTCACAGATAATTACCGGCTTTCTTATATTAGGCGATGATAACCTATATAATTAATTATAAATTTGAAAACAATTCTCAATTTCAAATTTATTCTACAGCTTGAAATTGAGATTGTCAACAGAAAAATTATAGTTAATTATGAAAATGTCATTAAAAAGACATATATCTATTCTCGAAAATCATATTTTGCGAATAGATATATGCGCCTACATACAGACATCCCCTATCAGCCTTTCTTCCACACCTTTAAACGAGTAAATTCATCACGCTCGCGTTCTTCTATAGTTTCTTGAATGTTTTTAACAAGCTCTTCATATTTCGGAAGCGTAATATTTTTCAACGCGTTAGCTCTCTTCTGTGTTTTTTTAATATTTACGGCAAGCCTATAGGCGGCGCTTTCTATAGCCGCAAGTTGAATAACAAGTTTTTTTACACAATTAAATTTGTACACAGCTTCGTCTAATGCGCTCGGCGTTCCCGAAAATCCATAAAACGGACTGTTGTGTTCATTTTTGACTTCATATTCTACAATTGGGATTTCAACACCCATGACGCTTCGTGTTTTAATTTCTACAGAATCTTCAATTGGTGCTCCGCGGCTTATTTTGTCGATGTTTGCCATTCCTGTTTCGATATTGGCTGTTTGAAGTGCTTTATAGGCTTCTGCAAACTCATTCACAATTTGACTTTGGATGTTTTTTACTTTTTCGTTTAACTCCATAATTTCACGAATAAGAACATTGCGTTTTTTATCCATAAGCTCATAACCAAGAACAGATGTTCGCAATACTTTCTTCGCGATTAAAAGATTTCCTTTAGTCGGAAATATATTTGATTCCATAATATTAATCCCCTGCCCTTATTCTGTTATTATAATAACTTAAGTTTAATATGTCAACAAAATTAGAGAGGTCGCGCGAAGAAACCTCTCTAAAAAAATGAATTAGTTTTATCCTACATCGACATTGATGAAGATGATAACGTAAGATTTGATTTTACGCTTGACATATCGTTCATTTGTGCCTCGGGTGACGAATGATAATAACCTTTTTGCTCGGCTATTTTATATAAATCGTATTGAAATTTTTCGTCGCCGTCCCTCATTTGCTGAAATGTCTGTCTTAAATTTTGGTCGCTGCATTCTGTTATAACCTTTGCATATGTGCCTAAACTTGATTTAGTGCCTGTTAAAACATCAAGAACCATGTCTTTTTCCTGCATTATAAAACCTCCTTATAACATAGAAATCAATTGTTGAGCGCTTTTTTCAGCCTCAGATGAGGCCTGCGTAAACATCTGTTTAACCTTAGAATCTTGGCATTGATTTGCATAATCACATAGCTTATTTGCCGTCATTCGATGGGTGGTCACTACCTCACGAATAGAATTAAGCTCCATTTGGTTGAGTTTTGCCATTTAAAAGCTCCTTTCTGTTTTTTTAGTTCAATCGTATTTCAATTGATAGTTTGTCTTGAAATTAGCAATTTATTCATGTATAATGCAAAAAGAGAAAAAAGTATTTTTATGAATGAGAGGTATTGTAATGTTTGGTTCAAATAAAAAGGTTTTATTTTACGGTGTTTTACCACTTTCAATAATATTTGTTTTTTTATTGCTTTTCTTTAATCAAACAGAAGAAAAATTTGATATTCTTGCTATTAACGCTATAATAAACGCGGAAGTGCAAACGCTTTCCCCGCCCTCTCCTGTTCCGACACCATATGTCGGGAGCATTTCTCTTGACGGTGGAGACTCAAATGTTTTATTTTCAAAAACAACAAAAGTAATAGCGTTAATAACAAATCCGGCAAATTACGTTTTTGAAGAAGCGCCTGAGTGTGTTGTTACTGTTGACAATGAAATTTCAGATATGGCGAAAATTCAATGGAATGCAGAAACAAAAAGTTTTATCGTTTCTTCAAACAGCAGAATATCCGGCAAGGTTCTTCTGACCGTATCATTATATGGCGCAAAAACCGAATATATATTGGAAATAATCGGCTATTTGGATGAATTGTCGATTGACGACAACGGCTCTGAGATTGTAACGGCGGGAACACCTAAAATACTTTATTTGAATACAATACCTGATGATTATGTGCCTTTAGAGACTCCGACTTGGACTATTACTCAAAATGAAGAACTTTCTGATTTGATAGAGGTTGAATGGGATAAAGAGAACAGGAATTTTATTATAAATTCTGACGGGCATGCTTCAGGGTATGTAAGACTTTCAATAACGATAGATGGTGCGACAACAGTTAAAATTTTGCAAATAATCGGAAATTTAGAAGGTATCACACTTGATAATGGTGGTTCTGATATTATTATAAGCGGGATTCCGAAAACAATTAATCTTGTAACAAAACCTGAAGGTTATGAATTAGATAAGCCTCCAATGTGGCTTGTTACCGAAGACGGTGAGACATCAGATATTATAAGAGCAGAATGGAATTCCGAAACGAAAAGCTTTACAGTTATTTCTGACAGTCAAAATCTGGGTAAAGCATTGATGACCGTTACGGTTGAAGATTACATGGCAGATATAAATTTAGATATTATTAATGACAACGTGAATTAAAAAGCAATTGTTGTTGATATAAATTATTTGCAATGATATAATAACGCCAATACAATAAGGGAGTGACATTTATGAGAACAAAAATCAAGCAAATTTACACCTCCCCCGCCGAATTTATGAACAAAAGAGTTATCGTCAGCGGCTGGGTAAGGACTGTCCGTGATAATAAAAATTTCGGGTTTATTGAATTGAACGACGGAAGCTTTTTCAAGAGTATTCAAATAGTATTTGATTCCGAGATTGCGAATTTTACGGATGTTGCAAAGCTCGGCGCAGGTTCAAGCGTTACAGTTACAGGTTCTGTAGTCGAAAGCGGCGGAAGCAAGCAACCGTTTGAAATAAAAGCGAACGAAATAACTATAGAAGGTGGTTCACCAGCCGAATATCCTCTCCAAAAGAAACGTCACGGGTTTGAGTTTTTGCGTGAAATAGCGCATCTTCGTCCGCGCACAAACACTTTTTCGGCTGTTTTCCGTGTGAGAAGCCACATCAGCCAAGCTATTCACAAGTTTTTTGACGAACGAGGGTTTGTCTATGTTCATACGCCTATTGTCACGGGCAGTGACTGTGAAGGTGCGGGCGAAATGTTCCGTGTAACTACGCTTAATCATTCTGAAACCGATTTTTCAAACGACTTCTTCGGCAAAAAAACAGGCTTGACGGTTAGCGGTCAGCTTAACGCCGAAACTTTTGCGTGTGCTTTCGGCGACATCTACACATTTGGTCCTACATTTAGGGCAGAAAACTCAAACACGCCGCGTCATGCCGCAGAATTTTGGATGATTGAACCCGAAATTGCTTTTGCCGATTTGGAAGACGATATGAAGCTGGCGGAGGATATGTTGAAATATATAATCAAATATGTTTTTGAACACGCACCCGAGGAAATGGCATTTTTTAACGAATTTATTGACAAAGGACTCACAGAACGCCTTGAAGCAATTGTTTCTTCCGACTTTGCCAAAGTTACCTATGGCGAGGCTGTTGAAATCTTAGAAAAGAGCGGAGAAAAGTTTGAATATCCTATAGGCTGGGGAAAAGATTTACAAACAGAACACGAACGTTATTTAACAGAAAAACACTTTGGAAAACCTGTGTTTGTAACAGATTGGCCTAAGGAAATCAAGTCTTTCTATATGCGCAGAAACGACGACGGCAAAACCGTTGCGGCAATGGATCTTTTGGTTCCTGCGGTTGGAGAACTAATCGGAGGAAGTCAACGTGAAGAGCGTTATGATGTTCTTATTGAAAGCGTTAAAGAGAACGGCTTAGCTGAAAAGGATTATTGGTGGTATCTTGATTTGCGTCGATTCGGAAGTTGTAAACATGCCGGTTTCGGTCTAGGTTTTGAGCGTTGCGTCATGTATTTGACAGGTATGCAAAATATCCGTGACGTTACCCCATTCCCGAGAACCGCCAAAAATGCTGAATTTTAAAACGGAGGATTATTTAATTGGATTCATATAAGGTTGTAAAAAGCGAAAAAACATATGACGGTCTTATCTTAGATGTTACGGTTGATACGTTAACAATGCCTCACGGCGGTGAGGCATTGCGCGAAACCGTTTTGCATAACGGTGGTTCTGCAATTCTTCCTGTTGACAATGAGGGAAATGTAATTCTTGTCAGACAATATCGTCATTCCGCTAAAAACTTTGTTTTGGAAATTCCCGCCGGAATTCGCGAATTAAACGAAGACCCCTACGATTGCGCAATGCGGGAACTTGAAGAAGAAACCGGCTGTAAAGCTGAGAAACTCAGTTTTTTAACAGCAATGTATTCGGCTATCGGATTTTGTTCTGAAGTGATATATATTTACTATGCAGATAAACTCTCGCCGGGAATGCAAAAATTCGATCATGATGAGTTTATAGAATTGGAAAAACATCCGCTCGAAAAAGCCGTTGAAATGGTTTTCAACGGCGATATACGCGATTCTAAAACAATCGCAGCAATTTTTATGTATCAGCACATAGCAACAGAGCAAAAATTTCTTTAATTTCATTAATACTTTCCGCTTTGTTGAGTTTTGCTCTTGCTTCGGAGGCGCCGGGCATTCCCTTTGTGTACCAATGTAAGTGCTTACGTGTTTCGGCTATTCCAACAAATTCGCTTTTTTCTGCTATTGCTTCTTCGAGATGATTTAATGCCGCGTCGATTCTTTCTTTAAAGGTCGGAGGTGGTAATATTTCTCTCGTTTTAATAAAATGAACGCATCTTTCAAAAATCCACGGATCGCCTTGCGCCGCTCGTCCAATCATGATTGCGTCACAGCCTGTTTCTTCGAACATTTTAAGCGCTTTTTCAGGACTTGTAACATCGCCGTTTCCTATGACAGGTATTTTAACAGCCTGTTTAACTTTTGTGATTATTTCCCAATCAGCTTCGCCTCTGTATTGCTGTTCGCGCGTTCTTCCGTGAACAGCAACCATTGCACCGCCGTTTTGCTCTATAATTTTAGCAGCTTCGACGGCATTTATGTTGTTTTTATCAAAACCGCTTCTAATTTTTACGGTGACCGGTATTTTTACAGCATAAGAAACCGCACGAACTATTTCGCCTATTAGTTTTAAATCTTTCATAAGAGCCGAGCCATCACCGTTTTTAACGATTTTAGGAGCAGGACAACCCATGTTTATGTCAAGCAAATCAAAGTCGCCTTTTTCTGTCATCTTGGCGGCGGAATACGCCATTATTTTCGGATCGGAACCGAAAATTTGAACGCCTATGGGTCTTTCTTCCTTTGTGTGATAAAGCAAATCGGCTGTGTTTTCGTTTTTATAGTATAAGCCTTTCGCGCTTACCATTTCGGTGAAAACCAACCCTGCGTTGTGCTTTAAGCACAACCGACGAAACGCCGAATCGGTTATTCCTGCCATGGGCGCAAGCCATATTTTATTTGTTTGAATCATAAAGAACCTTTAATCCCTTTAAAGTAAGAAACGGGTCGACAACATCAAAAACATCTGTTCCGGGCGAAACAACTCTCGCGAGTCCTCCGGTTGCGACAACAAGAGCTTCCGTCAATCCCGATTCTTTTTTCAATTTTTTTATTATATATTCAGCCTCGCCTATTTTACCGTACAGCAAGCCTGCCTGAATACTTTCGGTGGTATTTCCGACAATAATGCTCTTGGGAATCGCCAACTCTACTTTTCCAATCAGCGCCGCTTTCTGAAATAGAGCGTCTGCGCTGATTTCAATTCCAGGTGCTGTAATTCCGGTTATAAACTCGCCGTCCTTTGCTAAAACGTCATATTTAATCGCTGTGCCATAGTCAACTATTATGACAGCACCGTCATATTCAGCCCTTGCCGCAACACAGTTCACAAGCCTGTCTGCGCCAACTTCACGAATAGAGCCTCGCTTGAAATTTATATCCATTTTCATGCTGTGGTTCACAACAATCGATTCAACATTAAAATACGCTTTAATTCCACGCGTTAATGAATACATTATGTCGGGAACTACCGACGAGATTATCGCTGCGTCTAATTCTTCGGGATTATATCCGCAAAGTTTAAACAATGAATATATAAACGTCCCCGCCTCATCGGCGGTTCTGCGCTGTCCCGTTGACATTCTCCAAAGTTTTTCGCAAGTTCCGTCCTTGCCGAAAACTCCAAGCTTTATGTTTGTGTTTCCCACATCAATTGCCAATAACATTAAATCTTCAACCCCTTATATTCCCGAAATGTTGTTTGCTGTAAGCTGTTCTCGAATTTTTTGTCCTTTTTCAGTTTTGTACAGTGCATGCCAAAGCTGTAATGATTTTATTAGTTCTTCATTTTCCTTAACCAACTTATCGATTATTATTCTTGCGCCGATTTCATCAAAATTGTGATCTTCTTCTTCGCCCGAAACCTTAAATCCGATTTCACCGATGTCATTGTATGAGATGTCGAAAATTCCCTGAACCATTTCGGCACCGGTTTTGCATAACGCTTCAAGTTCCTTTTTAACGCCGCCCGGAATATCAACACAATTTGGATCAAAATAATATTTCTTGTTGTAATATGATGCAGCGGCAATTATATTTTTGTTTTCCATATTCTATATCCTCTCTTGATTATATTGATTGAGCAATCTCGCCTCACCTGAACGAAGCGTTATTGTTTCACCAGCGGTTTCAACAATAAGTCCGCCATCAGTTGCTATTCCGACAGCAAAACCCGAACAAATCTTTCCGTTCAAGGTGAATTGAATGTCCTTATTGACCGTCACGCATCTTTCTGCGTAAATTTTCGTGATGTCGCCGGTTTCGGTTACAAAATTATATTCTTTGTTAAAATTTTCGAGAATTTCGCCAATTATGTCATCAATTTCATATCTTATGCAATGTTCCAAATAAAGAGATGTTGCTTTGTTTTTTAAATCTTCGGGAAAAGCTTCGTTTAGAACATTCACACCTATTCCCAAAACGATAAAATTCTCTGTTGCCTCCGCCAAAATTCCGCATATTTTTTTGCCATTAATTAAAATATCATTAACCCATTTAATGTCAGCACTTAATGTTTTAGATAAGGCAACAGCTGCTGTCATCGTGATTTTCGAAACAATATTTGTCGACGGTTTAAGTATTAAACTCATATAAAGCCCACTAAAAACGGGTGAATCCCAGCTGTTTCCGAAACGTCCTTTTCCCGATGTTTGGCTTTCGGCAATAATAACCGTTCCTTCAGAATAACCTTTAAACGCAAGTCGTTTTGCTTGATCGTTTGTCGAATCCACAGTTTTATATTTCAAAATTTCAAAGTTCATTTGTAATTCTTTCCGAATTCATACATGGCTAGGATGTTCTCAATCGGTGTTATAACTTGAAGATTATGGCAAGGTGCTAAAATATACCCTGTTCTGTCGAAATAAAGCGCATCCATGCACGCTTTGACCTCTGCCTTGACATCTTCAACACTACCGAAAGGCAAAATCTCTTGATTGTCAATTGCACCATGAAAACATATTTTGTCGCCGAATTCTTTTTTAATTTTGTTCAAATCCCAGCCGGGAAGATGCCATTGAATCGGGTTTAAAACTTGACATCCCTTTTCAATCACCCACGGTATAACATCCATAATAGCGCCATCGTCGTGATGAAACACCTTGGTGCCGAACGATTTTACCATTTCTGTATTTTCTTTATAATATTTGCCGCAATATTTTTCGATCATTTCCTTGCTCATCATCAATCCTGTTTGCCCGCCAAAATCGTCGGTAATCTGCGAAAGATCAATCATGCCGTCGCCTTCTTCTAAAATTCGGCGAGTGAATGCGCTTGTAAATTCTTGGATTTTATAAATAATATAATCGGCGAGTTTTTCGTCTGTTGCGAAATCAAGAAATTTCTGTTCTGTCCCTCTGATTATTTCATAATAATATGTAAGAGAAATATAACCGCCTTCGATAGCATAACCCTCGTTTTTGAGACGTTTGCATTGCTCCTTTATCGAAGAAAAATCGAACATGTCTAAAGTAGGCCACTCATAGCTCGCCTCAATTTCTTCAATTGTTTCAAATTCGGCAAGGGGATGTTTAGCGGCTTCCCAATAATATCCTGCACCATCGGCAACAGGAACTTTCTTATATTCGATATTCCACATGTCGCCGCGTCCCGAATTCGGCTTTAATGGCACCCATACGCCCATAATTTTGTCAATATCAAGCGCTTTCCAAAGAGATAATTCATCGCCAACACTAAAATGTTTCATAAGCTTTTCTGTTATTTCGGGAACACCCCAATAATCTGTCGGAACTCGATCTGTCGGCTGATGATTAATCGCCGCCATAATTCTTTCCCTGTGTGTCATTTGCGATTTCATTTGCTTTATCCTCCAAATTTGAGTTAACGATTCTCTTTCAACAATATATCATCTCATTTACTCTTAGTCAATATAGTTTAGTTGATTTTCCAGAATTTTCACGAATTCACGAATTCTTATTTCGCGCAAGAAATATAGGATTTTGAAAAGAATAAAGTCGAATTAATAAACATTTGGCGAAAACGGCGAATTTTTTACTTATTTTCGGCGAAAAGTGCAGTTATTTGCGTACGAGTTTAATTGATTTTCTTTGACAGGCACTTTATAATTTTATTAAAACAATGGTTGATTTTACCAAATGCACCATTTGTTTTCAAAATATTACATTAGGAGGGTTTCATTTGGATAACAAAATTAACGTCGTCTTGGTGGACGATAACAAAGATTACAGTGACTTGGTTACAGGTTATCTGAAAAAGCAGGAAGATATGACCGTTTTAGAGACAATTTCCGACGGTTGCGCGGCTTTCGACAGGATAATGCAGCTAAAACCCGACGTAGTGCTGCTTGACGGCGCAGTCCCCGGATTAGACGGGCTTGGTATTCTTGAAAAAGTGAAGAAAGAACCGAAAAGCCCGGTTTGCATTATGCTTACAGGAATAAGTAACGAAACCGTCACGCAACGAGCATATGATTTGGGCGCAGAATATTACATAGTTAAACCGTGCGAACTTGATGTTTTGGCAGATCGAATAAGGCTTTTCAAGGAAACCAAACTTTCAAAAACTCTACGAATAGGCAACGGATTCGGAGGAAAGCTTCACAATTTTTCATATAGTTTAGAAGAACGTGTAACCAATATTCTTCATGAAGTCGGCGTTCCCGCACACATCAGAGGTTATCACTACATGCGCGATGCGATAATAATGGCGGTGAATGATTTAGACGTTTTGAATTACATTACAAAAGAACTTTATCCGTCAATTGCGAAAAAATGCAACACAACACCAAGCAGAGTCGAGCGAGCGATTCGTCACGCGATAGAGGTTGCGTGGAGTCGCGGTAAAATCGATGCCATTGATAATCTTTTCGGTTATACAATAAACAATCATAAGGGTAAGCCGACAAACAGTGAATTTATCGCTTTAATAGCGGATAGATTAAGGTTGGAATTAAAAGCGAGTTAGAGAGCATCGGTGATTCTTCTATGGGGTGGGTTTTTAAGTAACCACCCCACTTTTTTGTCTGTACAGGCGCGAAATTCGTATCATTGAATATTATATCAATATATTTTGATGAATTACGGAGTGTCTGACATGGGTGAATATTATATAAACGGCGGCGGTAAAATTAAAGGTGAGGTGCGGGTTCACGGCGGAAAAAACGCCGTTCTTCCCATTTTGGCGGCGACAATTCTTAATGCAGGAATCAGCATAATACACGATTGTCCCGAAATCTCCGACACATATTATACAATGGATATTTTGAGATCTGTCGGCTGTTCTGTAAATTATGACGACAAATCTAAAACTGTGACTGTCGATTCAAGAAACGCCGACAGTTTTGACATTCCCGAAAAGCTTGCAATAGAAATGCGCTCTTCTGTCATTTTTATGGGCGGTGTTTTAGGGCGTTTTAAACAAGTGAACATCAGCCATCCCGGCGGATGTGTTATAGGAAAAAGAAGCATAGGTTTTCATCTTGATGCGTTGAAAAAAATGGGAGCAACTATTGAAATTGACGGTTGTTATAAATGCAAGGCCGAGAAACTGCACGGAGCGAGAATAAATCTAAATCTTCCGAGTGTCGGCGCAACAGAAAACATCATGCTTGCCGCTGTTCTAGCCGAAGGGGAAACAATAATCACAAATGCCGCACGCGAACCCGAAATTTGCGATCTTCAAAACTTTTTAAATGCAATGGGCGCGTGTGTGTTCGGCGCGGGAAGTGACATCATTATAATAAAAGGGGTTAAAAAGCTTCATGATGTCGAGCATAGAATAATACCCGATCGAATTGTTGCGGGAACGCTTCTTGCGGCGGCGGCAATTACAGGCGGCGAAATTGCGTTAAATAACGTCACGCCTAAGCACATAAGCGCAGTCACCTCAAAATTTGTTGACATTGGCTGTCAAATAATCGAGGGTTCGGATTTCCTGTGTTTGAAAGCGCCGGAAAGGCTTATGCCTATCGAAAACCTTATGACCTGTCCATATCCGGGTTTTCCGACAGATCTTCAGCCGCAATTTTCGGCTCTTATGGCTTGCGCATCAGGTTCGACGACAATTCACGAAACGATTTTTGAATCAAGAAACACACATCTTCATGAGCTTAACCGAATGGGCGCAAACATATCGATTTCGCAAGATGGAAGATCGTTTTTCATAAAAGGTGTCGAAAAACTCAAAGGTGCAACAGTTGAAGCAAACGACCTTCGGGGCGGCGTTGCGCTCATATTAGCGGGAATCGCGGCCGAAGGGAAAACGACTGTTTTAAACTCGGGGTTTATTGAACGCGGATATGAAAAAATTTATAAAACATTGAAAGAACTCGGCGCAGATATTACTTTTCGAGATTAAAATCGCTTTAATCTTTCTTTAAACATTTCAACAGATGTGTTGGCGACAAGGCGTTCGGGCATTCCGATTTCGGCAAGCAGTTTTTCAGCCTCGCTCATTTCGCCGACAATCGTGCTGAAATGGGCATCGCTCGCCATGACGACCATGACTTCAAGCTCCTTGCAAATTTTCGCTATTTCAACTTCACAGCCGCCGAAACGGAAGGAAGAAGGATTGAGCGAAGCATTGTTTATTTCAATCAGCACCCCTGTTTCTTTGGCTTTTGATATTACTTTTCTAATGTCAAAAGGATAACGCGAGTCACCTAAGTGCCCGATAATATTGACGAAACGATTTTCCATGGTGTTTATTACGGCGTTAGTATGACCCTCTGCCGTGGCATATGGAAAGCACGGCGGGTGAAGACTCGCTATTACAACATCAAGCTCTTTTAATAAGTCGTCGGTCATCGCCGAGTCTATTTCACCATTTGCATTAAGAATATTAAGTTCACAGCCTTTAAGAACCTCGACCCCTTCAATAATTTTCGGAAGCGCGCGAAGATTGGCAAAGTGAAGCACAGGTGCACCGCCCGGCATTTCGGGAGTGTGGTCAGTTATTGCTATCAATTTCAAACCTTTGCGCTGCGCTTCTGCGGCATTTTCGGTTATTGTGCTGTAGGCGTGTCCGCTCGCTGTTGTATGGCAATGCGGGTCTAGTTCGATTAACAATAGGATACCTCCCCTATTCCGCCGGGTCCGTAAGCATATATAGCAAAATCATAATCTACATCAACGTTAAGAGCATTAATTTGCGATTCTGTTTCGCCAATAACCTGATGGTGCAAATATAACCCGACACCAACCGCACCAAATAAAATTATATATCCCTCTGCATTTGATGCAGCGTTCCATTTAAGCTTGACACTTCTTCTGTCGCTTTTTAATCGCTCAACAGTAAAACCTGTCACAGAATCGGGGGAAGCGGCTGTGTTGTCAATGCCGAACAATCTTAAACCGCTTACGGCAAACTTTCCGCCCGCAGGAACGTCTCCCATGTTTGTAAGGCGAACATATCGAACTTTCGGCAAACCGTCTGTTTCATCAAACTCAAAATAATCATGCGAAGTATCAAGTGCCTTTCTCGGCTCTCCTACAGCATTGGAGCGGTCAACGGCGATCTGCCAATTTTCACCGTTCTCAGAAAATTCGAGCAAATAGCGGTAAATATAATCATTGTCCCGACCCGAGGTTTCTTCTATATCCTGATCTGCAAAATTAATCTGAACTGCATTTATATCACAAGCACGCCCTAAGTCTGCCGTTATCCACTCACCTTTTGAACCTGTTTCGGCGCTCCACCATGTTCTGATGCTTTCATCAAAAGCGTTTTCTTTCGGGAAGTTTTTCAACGAGGAAGATACACTCATGGCTTTTCCGTAAGACAACAAATTCCACATAGGTCTCGGGTTTTCAAAGCTGCCAGAGCCGCTGTGGGGCGTATAGAAAGGGTAATCGGAAAGCACCATGTTTGTTGCGAAAGTTCCTTTTTCATCAAAGCAAGCGGGAACCATCGTTAATCTTCGTTCAAACATATGATTAACCGAAATCGAAATTGTGTCAAATTTCCACCAATTCCCCTTTAAATCTTGAACGGTTGAACCATGTCCCGCTCCGGGAGCGAACCCTCCCATTTTAAGAGTAACAGGATTATTTTTTGCAAGCTCAAACGGACCGAGCGGACTGTCGGAAACATAGCATCCGTCGGAATAGGCGGCGTATTCTGTTCCGGGTGAAGCATATTGCAAATAATATTTCCCGTTGCACTTTGTCATCCATGCGCCTTCGAACCAGCAATCTCTGTCGTGTCTGTCGTTGTTGTCGCCGGGAACCTCCCAACCGTGAACCGATCTGTCTTGATTAATAAGAGCTGTAAGTCCTCCGAGATAGTTCATCTTATTGACAGGGTCAAGCTCCATACCTAAAATCGGCGCAGAATTGCTAAGACCGTAATAAACATAAACCCGACCATCGTCATCGGTAAACAACGCAGGGTCGCCCCACGAAATCGGATGACATACATATTCCCATTCGTCGGCTTTTGGGTTGCTTGATTTATAAATTCCGCCGTCTTCCGAATGTGAAATATAAATTTCATCGCTAACAACGCAAGCGGCAGGGGCAAACAAATGTATTTGTTTCATTTTGCTGTAAACGAAATTCCAGTTTGCCAAATCGGTTGACCACCAATAACCCGTGCCGTGCGATGCGAATAAATAATATTCGCCCTTGAAAACGATACACGCAGGGTCGGCAGATTCGCGGCTTAAATATTCAGGCTGGTATTGATAACTGATGTTGAGTGGATTGCAATAAGTTGATGGATTTTCTTTGATTTTCATAAAACAATTAACTCCTTTTTTATTTTTAAAATTTGAATTCATTTATTTCTTTAAATATACGTTGCTCTGCCCAAACGCTTTGAGACGAATCTGTATAGTTTCTATAGCAGCACTCGATTTTTAACACTAAGTACAAATACAGATTATAAAGTTTTCTTCTGATTTTTGAATTTTCATCAAGTCCATTCAGGCTTATTCCATAACCTTCACAAAAATATTTGTTATTCAAAATATCAGAAAAATAATATTCCATAAGAGGATCTGCCCACAACGCTCTTTCAAAATCAATGATACCGGATACTTTATTGTTTTCTATAAGAACATTTCCCGGCCACAAATCCCAATGAACGAGCTTTGGTGTTTTGACATCATCACAAACATAGAGAAACTTTTTAAATATATTTTCTATATCATCATATGGTAATGAAACATTTGCATCTTTTCCGTCCGCCAATATATCGGTTACAATATTAAAAAAAGCTTCACCCCAAGAATATGATTGCTTTTGAGGTTGTGACAAATATCCGAATTTAGAATTAGAGATTTCATTAATTTTTTTATTTATAACGCCAAGTTTAAATTCAATTTTTGAACTTTCATCAGCCGTAAGTTGCTCTGAAATGTTGTTTAAGCACTCTCCATCAATTTTTTGCATGAAAAAATATTCTAAACTTTCTATTTCCCTCGAGTTTTCATAAAAATATACTTCGGGTACAGAAATAGTTGTTTTTTGTTTTATTATATTTAATGCTTCTGCTTCCGCCTGCATAATATTTTTTTCATATCGTAATATGTCTACATTTTTTAGCGGGGCTATCTTTAATATAACTTCAAAATCATTAAGTTGCAATAAATAAATTGTGTTGAAATATCCGTTTTTCAATTCTTTGAAAGCGACAGAATGAATATTGTTTTCTATTTTAAAGGCATTAATCTCTATTGCTTTATTAACAAGTTTATTTATGGTGCGTTCACTTAAATTAATTTTATTCAGATTATTCATACGAATTCTCCTACAACGATTCATACATCGTGACAGCATCTTCCTTTTTAGGGTTTTCAATAACCGACAACACCTTGAGCTTGGTTGTGTTGGCTCCGAATCGAATTTCGATTATATCCTCAATTTTAACCTCATAGCTCGCTCTTGCTTCTTTGCCGTTTACAGAAACACGTCCTGCGTCGCAAGCTTCATTTGCAATAGTTCGCCGTTTTATTATTCTTGAATTTTTCAAATATTTATCGAGTCTCATTTTTATGCTCCCTTTCGTTCAATAAAAACCCCCCGCGCGTTATGTGCGCGGGGGATTTTTGCAAATAAAAATTATTACTTATTAACAGCGTCTTTAAGTTGTTTGCCAACTTTGAAGCGAGGCGCTTTTGAAGCCGCGATTTTCATTGAAGCGCCCGTCTGAGGGTTTCTTCCATCGCGAGCAGCTCTGACGGCAACATCAAACGTACCGAAACCGACCAACTGCACTTTTCCACCTTTTACCAGTTCTTCAGAAACAACAGACTCAAACGCTTTAAGAGCTTTTTCGCTGTCTTTTTTGCTAAGACCCGACGCTTCTGCCATAGCACTAATAAGATCCGCTTTGTTCATTGATATTTCCTCCTTGTTTAATTGGGACATTAATGCCCTTATTTTTATTTATATATGTAAACGCTTGATTTGTCAAGGCTTTTTCATTATTTATTTAATGTTTTTTTCTTTTCAAGTTTTTCAATTTGTTTTATCTTGTTCCAGTTTTCGATAACATCGTCACTCGTCTTTGCAACAGCATCACCGAAAACATGAGTGTGACGGTTTATCATCTTGCGCGTAACACCGTCGATTACGTCGGAAACAGAAAATAAATTTTCTTTTTCGGCGAGTTTCGAGTGAAATACAACCTGAAATAAAACATCGCCCAACTCCTCGCAAAGGTTTTCCATGTCGCCGTTGTTAATCGCCTCAATGACCTCGTTGCACTCCTCGATCATATATTTAACTAATGATTGATGAGTTTGCTCTTTGTCCCAAGGGCAGCCGTTTTCAGACAGCAGAATATTCATAACTTCGTTTAAATTGTCCAAATTATATTTAAATCCTTTGTACATTATTCTCTTGCCTCCGAAATTTTTTGTTGTTTCAAATCATACAGCCTCTGTGACAGGTCAACCGGCAAAATGTGTGGGTTTATGAGTCTCTTATGTTCGTCCCAAAGTGTTGATTGACTCTCTCGGCAATATTCTTGAATTTCTGCCAGTTCAGGTGAATTATATATTTTTTCTCCATTAATAAAAATAGGAATTAACAGTTCTTTAACAGTGAAGCTCCCTGCTTCAAGAGTCATTCGTTTCCATGTAGCCAATGGGTCAAAAATTGTAATAGGTTGAGCTTCGTCAATCGTTTCATCATCAAGTGATATCAAGTCGGCCTTGATTTTCCCCGTTTCCTTTTCAAAAAACCTAAAAACTTTTTTTACGCCGGGAGTAGTTATTTTTTCAAGGTTTTCAGAAAGCTTGATGCGGGGTTCCATTTCACCATTTTCGTTTTCCGCCGCCGCCAACTTATAAATACCGCCGAATGCAGGGCATCCATCGCTTGTAATTAGGCTTGTTCCGACACCCCAAAGCGATATTTCTGCGTTTTGCTGCTTCAACGATTGAATAATAGTTTCGTCCAAGTCTCCAGAAGCCGCAATTTTAGCGTCAGTAAATCCGGAAACATCAAGTTTAACGCGAGCTTTTTTTGAAATATAGGCAATGTCGCCGGAATCCATTCTCACACCATAATTTTTCAACGGAATGCCGGCCGCTTTCATTTCAGAAAAAACAGTAATTGCATTAGGAACACCCGATTTGAGTGTGTCATAGGTGTCGACCAACAATGTGCAATCCTCAGGATATAATCTCGCATATTCACGAAACGCCGACAATTCATCAGGGAAACTCATGACCCAGCTGTGCGCGTGCGTTCCTCTGACAGGTGCACCGAACATTTGACCGCAAAGAGTGTTGCTCGTTGCGACACATCCGCCGATTATCGCCGCTCGTGCGCCGTAAACACCCGCGTCGGGACCTTGAGCGCGTCTCAATCCAAATTCGAGAACAGAATCGCCACCTGCCGCATAAACGACACGAGCCGCTTTTGTAGCTATTAAACATTGATGATTTATGATATTTAACAATGCTGTTTCAATTAGCTGAGCTTCTATAATTGGTGCCGTTATTCTCATTAGTGGTTCATTTGGAAAAACGACTGTTCCTTCCGGAATTGCCCAAATATCTCCCGTAAAACTAAAGTTTTCTAAATAATTTAAAAATTCAGGTTTAAATGAATTTAATCCAGACAAATATTCTATATCCTCTTTCGCAAACGACAGATTTTCAATGTAGTCTATGGCTTGAGCCAATCCTGCGGCTATGGCAAAACCGTTTCCCAAAGGATTTCGGCGGTAATATAAATCAAAAACACCCTGCCGTTTTTCCATTCCGGAAAGGAAGTAGCCTTGCATCATTGTAAGTTCATAATAATCAGTCATCATTGACAGGTTGCCATTCATTTTGTTGTTTCCCCCTCTTTAACATGCATTCGTTCTTTCACGAAACTTATAACTTTATCAAGTTCAATTTCATTGGTGAAAAACCTTAGTGGAATTGTAATAGCTTGAAATTCGTTGTGAAATATATAAAGTGCATTTTTGTCAGATACAATCTTTAAAATCGTTGAATATTTAATTTTAATTTAACCATTTCAAATTCCATTCATTCTCTTATAAAACAAAACCCTCACAAACAATTAAATTTGTAAGGGCTTCAGTTGATGCTGTACGCGACAGGATTCGAACCCACGACCTGGTGGTCCGTAGCCACCCGCTCTATCCAGCTGAGCTACGCGTACATGTTACGGGATTCTGAAAAACAAGTTAAAGTATATATGAGAGATTGAGGTTTGTCAAGAAATAATTTTGGAAATCTTCAATATGAGTTCCTGAAAAAAATATTGACGGAATAAAATAGTTATGCTATACTTCGTTATGGTCGTTTTGGAGATCGTTGCTCTTATAGCTCAGTAGGTAGAGCGCGTCCTTGGTAAGGACGAGGTCACCGGTTCAAATCCGGTTAAGAGCTCAATTAAAAGCCCGCATGGTTGTTGCCGTGCGGGCTTTTAATTGAGCTTGTATTTTAATGCATCCCACGCGATTCGAACGCGCGACCCCTGCCTTCGGAGGGCAGTGCTCTATCCGGCTGAGCTAAGGATGCAATACGCGACACAATGCCGCGTTGTATTAATTCTTAAATATCAGCGCCGAATGAAATACCGAGTTTCTTCGCAACATCGACCATCTCATCATCTTTTTCAACTTTAACCTGTCGGTCATCTTCGTTTTCGCAAATAACATCGTTAAGATCAACGCTTCCAATAACACCGTCTCGGAGGTTTACCATTTTACCGTAAAGCTTTTTCTCAATAAGATCGACCGCGCCGACGGCATATCTGAGCGACAAAATTCTGTCAGAAGGTGACGTATCGCCGCCGCGTTGAATGTGACCGAGAACGCAGCTTCTTACCTCGTGATCGATAAGCGGTTCAAGTTTTGCGGCAATATATTTGGCAATTCCGCCGTGTCTGATGGGGTCGGGGCTGTCGGGAACGATTTTGTCAATAATTTGTTCGCCACCCTCTTCGTAAGCACCCTCACCTACCACGATAATAGAAAAATTCTTTCCGTTATCGTCACGTTCTTTAATTTTTTCAGCTATTTTATCAAAATTGAATTGAAATTCAGGAAGCAATATTATATCAGCAGAACCTGCAATGCCAGAGTAAAGAGCTATCCAACCCGAATTGCGCCCCATTACTTCCGCAACTATTACACGATGGTGTGATTCTGCCGTCGTATGAAGTCTTCCCAGGTTTTCAACAACAACATCAACAGCGCTGTCGAAACCGAAAGTTCTGTCGGTTGCCGCAAGGTCGTTATCAATAGTTTTGGGGACGCCAATAACATTTACACCCTTACGATAAAAATCACGTGCGCTTGTGAGGGTTCCGTCGCCGCCCAAAACAACAAGCACTTCAACTCCCTCTTTACGCATGTTTTCAACAGCCACATCGGAAACGTCTTTTTTAATATATTTGCCGTTCTCGTCTTTTCCGACAATATAATCAAACAAATTATCTTTGTTCGAGTTGTAGAGCATTGAGCCGCCCTTATGAAGTATACCGGATGTAGTTTCCGGTGTGAGCGAAATAAAATCGTTGTTATATAACCCTCTATATCCGAATTTGTAGCCTATTATTTCACATCCCGGAAATCTGTTATAACATGCCTTAACAAATCCGTAAATTACAGCGTTTAAGCCGGGTGCATCACCGCCACCTGTAAGCATTGCTATCTTTAGTTTAGCCATTTAAAAAATCCTCCGTATTTTTATACTGTTTCATATATATCAACAGGTTTAACACCTATTCTTCTATACTGCTGCATACCTGTTCCAGCAGGAATAAGCTTACCGATTATAACATTTTCCTTTAAGCCGACAAGCGGGTCAACTTTACCCTTTATTGCCGCTTCGGTAAGAACTCTTGTCGTTTCCTGGAATGATGCCGCCGACAAGAACGAATCTGTAGCTAACGACGCTTTTGTAATACCTAAAAGAATACGCATTCCTTCCGCCGGACGCAGACCTTCTTCGGTAAGCTTTTCGTTCGTTGCATCAAACTCAAGCCAATCGACCATGCTTCCCGGCAAGAATGTGCTGTCACCGTTTTCTTCGATTTTAACGCGTTTAAGCATCTGTCTTACTATTACTTCTATATGTTTATCGTTTATGCTGACACCATGCTGGTTATATGCACGCTGAACCTCTTGAATCATATAGTCCTGAACACCGCGAATACCCTTGATTTTAAGAATATCGTGCGGGTATATCGAACCGTCTGTCATCGGGTCACCTGCTTCGATATACGAATCGGTCATAACAATTATTCTTGAGCCGTAGGAAACCATATATTCCTTAGTTTCACCCGTTTGCTCGTTCGCTATTATTATTTCACGTTTTTTCTTAGTGTCGTTTACTGTAACGTGTCCGGCAATGTCGGAAATAATCGCCTGACCTTTCGGTTTTCTCGCTTCAAAAATTTCTTCAACACGAGGAAGGCCTTGAGTAATATCTTCGTTACTCGCGATACCGCCCGTGTGGAAAGTTCTCATCGTAAGCTGTGTTCCAGGTTCGCCGATGGATTGAGCGGCAATGATGCCGACTGTTTCACCAACGCGCACTATTCTGCCCGAAGCCATGTTTGCACCATAGCATTTCGAGCAAAGACCTATTTTGGAACGGCAGGTCAAAATCGTTCTTATTTTCACTTCTTCAATTCCCGCTTTTACAACCATTTCGGCTTGATCCGGCGTAATTATAGTATCAGCATGAACAATAATCTCGCCTGTTTCGGGATGAACAATATCGTCAATCGACCATCTTCCGAACAAACGATCCTGCAACGGTTCAATCACTTCAACCGCTCCGCCCTGAACCGATTTATCTTCAAACGCTCTGACAATCATGCCCGGAGCTTCATCTAATTCGGTCGCACAATCAAACTCACGGATTATAATATCTTGTGAAACATCAACAAGTCTTCTTGTTAAATACCCTGAGTCGGCAGTACGCAAAGCTGTGTCGGAAAGTGCTTTTCTTGTTCCGTGCGCCGATATGAAATATTCAAGAACAGAAAGGCCTTCACGATAGTTTGATTTAATCGGAAGTTCGATTATGCCGCCCGAAGGACTCGACATCAAGCCGCGCATTCCTGCAAGCTGTTTAATCTGCGCTTTTGAACCTCTCGCGCCCGAATCCGACATCATCTTAATCGGATTGAAAGTTCCCAATCCTTCAAGTAATGCATCTGTTATTTTGTCTGTCGCTTCATTCCAAGCCGCGACGACTTTTTCATGGCGTTCTTCCTCAGATAACTGACCGCGACCGAACATGCGGTTGATAACTTCAACAGCCTGCTCACCTTCGTTAACATATTTTTCTTTTTCGCCTGGTATTTTAACGTCCGAAATCGAAACAGTAAGAGCACTTCTTGTTGAATATCTAAAACCTAATGTTTTTACTTTGTCGAGAACCTCAGCTGTATTTGTAGAGCCATATCTGTTAATGCTTCTGTTAATTATTTTCCCGAGAATTTTGTTGTCAACAGTAAAGCTAACTTCATATTCAAGAAGATTTTCTTCTTTTGAACGATCGACAAATCCAATGTCCTGAGGAACGGCTTCATTGAAAATCGCGCGTCCTACTGTTGTTTCAACAACTTTCTCGTGAACCTTTCCGTCAATTTTCTTCGTTCTGCGAATTTTTATTTTAGCATGAAGAGAAATTGCCCCGTTTTCATATGCCAAAATAGCTTCTCTTTCATCTTTGAAAATTTTTCCTTCACCCACGTCTCCGTCTTTTGCAATGGTAAGATAATAAATTCCCAAAACCATGTCTTTTGTAGGAACAGCAACGGGTGCGCCGTCTGAAGGTTTAAGTAGGTTATTAGGTGCAAGCAAAAGGAAACGGCATTCCGCCTGCGCTTCAACCGACAGAGGAACGTGAACAGCCATTTGGTCGCCGTCAAAGTCGGCATTATACGCTGTACAAACAAGCGGATGAAGCTTAAGTGCTTTACCCTCGACCAAAACCGGCTCAAACGCTTGTATTCCAAGACGGTGAAGTGTCGGCGCGCGGTTAAGCATAACCGGATGTTCTTTAATTACACCTTCTAAAACGTCCCAAACTTCGGGCTGTAGACGTTCTACCATTCTTTTTGCCGATTTTATATTGTGTGCCAATGAAGTTTGAACAAGCTTTTTCATGACGAAAGGTTTAAATAGCTCGATTGCCATTTCTTTTGGCAAACCACATTGATATAGCTTTAGATTCGGACCTACGACGATAACACTTCGACCTGAATAGTCAACACGTTTGCCCAAAAGGTTCTGCCGAAAACGACCTTGTTTACCTCTGAGAAGCTCCGATAAAGATTTAAGCGGTCTGTTTCCGGGACCCGTGACGGGACGACCTCTTCTGCCGTTGTCTATCAGTGCATCAACAGCTTCCTGCAACATTCTCTTTTCATTTCTAACAATAATGTCAGGCGCGCTAAGATCTAGCAATCTTTTAAGTCTGTTATTTCTGTTAATTACACGTCTGTATAAATCGTTCAAGTCACTCGTGGCGAAACGCCCACCGTCAAGTTGAACCATCGGGCGTAAATCAGGAGGAATTACCGGGACAACATCTAAAATCATCCACCCTGGCTTATTCTTAGATATTCTGAACGCCTCGACTACCTCAAGTTTTTTTATTATTCTCACTTTTTTCTGACCGGTTGCATTAGCCAGGGCGCTTTTCAACTCAGCCGATTCGCGATCGAGATCTATGCTTTCAAGCAGAATTTTAATCGCCTCAGCACCCATTCCCGCGACAAATGAATCGGGACCGAATCTTTCGATTGCGTCACGATATTCTTTTTCTGTCATAAGTGTTTTTTGAGCAATTCCCGTATCTTTACCGTCTAAAACAATATAGTTGGCAAAATAAAGCACCTTTTCAAGGTTTCTTGGTGACATTGTAAGAATAAGACCCATTCTGCTCGGGATTCCTCTGAAATACCAAATGTGAGAAACGGGTGCGGCAAGCTCAATGTGTCCCATACGTTCGCGGCGAACTTTTTTCTTTGTGATTTCAACGCCGCATCGGTCGCATATAACACCTTTATATCTTATCCTTTTATATTTTCCGCAATGGCACTCCCAGTCCTTATCCGGTCCGAAAATGCGTTCGCAGAAAAGTCCGTCGCGTTCGGGTTTAAGTGTTCGATAGTTTATGGTTTCGGGTTTTTTAACTTCCCCTCTTGACCATTCGCGAATTTTTTCGGGCGAAGCAAGCCCGATTTTTATTGAATCAAAAACAATTGATTGTGTTTGATTAACAACAGTTTTTCCTGTAAATTCATCGTTTTTTTCCGACATAACAGGTCGTTGGAATTGATTCTCGTATTCGTGTTCGGACTGTTGGATGGCTTGGTCTAACATGGACATTCTCCTTTTAGTCATTACAGAATTATTTAAAGGGTCGCTGAGGCAGCGTCCCTCAGCATAGTTAAATATCTTCGTCGTCAATGTTAATAAACCCGTCATATAATTCGGGGGTTATATCTAAATCATCATCTTGAAAAACTTCAAATTCCGGTTCCGGGATTGAGCTTTTCAAAGCATTATCACTTGTCTTTCCGACTATTCCTTTAAGCTTTTCCATAAAAATTTCTTCAAGCTTTTCGTCATCAATGTTCAATTCATTATCTTCTTCGGCGATGTCTTCCTCAATTTCTTTTTTGTCATCTACAGCATCTTCTAAAATGTCTTCAACCGCATTTGTTTCGTCTTCAATTTCGTCGTCATCACCAAAATCTTCTTCATCGTCATCATCATCACTTTCACTGTCAAAACTATCCATAAACGGTTGAACCGGATTTCTTCTGCTCAATCCGTTTTCGTCGGCGTCGTTTTCAAAGCCGGAAAGATTTACGTTAAGATCATCGTTGTCGTCAATCATTTCCTTGATTTCAAGCTCTGTATTGTCGTCAAGTAATATTCTCATATCCAGTGCCAATGCTTGAAGCTCTTTCAGCAACACCTTAAATGATTCAGGAACGCCCGGCTCGGGAACATTTTCACCTTTAACAACGGCTTCATAGGTTTTGACACGCCCGACGATATCATCAGATTTAACCGTCAAAATTTCTTGAAGTGTGTACGCCGCGCCATATGCTTCAAGCGCCCAAACCTCCATTTCGCCAAAACGTTGTCCACCGAACTGAGCTTTACCACCGAGGGGTTGTTGCGTTACTAACGAGTATGGACCCGTCGAACGAGCGTGAATCTTGTCGTCTACAAGATGGTGAAGTTTCAAATAGTGCATATAACCAACCGTAACAGGATTGTCAAAATATTCGCCGCTTCTTCCGTCGCGAAGCATTATTTTACCGTCACGAGTAAGATTAACACCTTTCCACTCTTCTCTGTTTTCTCTGTTTTCATAAAGCTCTTGGAAAATATACGGTTCAATTACATCTTTCCACTTATCGGAAAAGTCTTCCCACTCAGTATTGACGTAATCATTTGCCATTTCGAGTGTGTCCATAATATCAATTTCATTCGCGCCATCGAAAACAGGCGTTGAAATTTTCCATCCGAGCGCCTTAGCTGCAAGTCCCATATGAACCTCAAGCACCTGCCCGATATTCATACGTGAGGGAACACCCAACGGATTAAGTACGATGTCAAGAGGTCTTCCGTTCGGAAGAAACGGCATATCTTCAACAGGTAAAACCCTTGAAATAACGCCTTTGTTTCCGTGACGTCCCGCCATTTTATCTCCGACAGATATTTTACGTTTTTGAGCAATGTAAACTTTAACTATTTGATTAACGCCCGGCGGCAAATCATCACCGTTAGCTCTTGTAAATTCCTTAACATCAACGATTATTCCGCTTTCACCATGAGGCACACGCAATGATGTGTCACGAACCTCTCTCGCCTTCTCACCGAAAATCGCGCGCAACAATCTTTCTTCTGCAGTAAGTTCTGTTTCACCCTTAGGTGTAACCTTGCCGACTAATATATCGTTCGGCAAAACCTCTGCGCCTATGCGAATAATGCCTCTGTCGTTCAAATCTCTCAGCGCGTCCTCACCGATATTCGGTATGTCACGCGTTATTTCTTCCGGTCCGAGTTTCGTATCACGAGCTTCTGCTTCATATTCTTCTATATGAATCGATGTATAGTCATCGTTTTCAACTAATTTTTCACTTAAAAGTATAGCATCCTCGTAGTTATAACCTTCCCAAATCATGAAGCCGATAAGGGGATCTCTTCCAAGAGCAATTTCACCGTTTTGCGTTGATGGTCCGTCTGCTATAACATCACCCTTATTGATTCTGTCGCCTTTATCTACGATTGAGCGTTGATTTATGCAGGTTCCCTGGTTAGAACGCTTAAACTTGGTCAGTTTATAAACCTCACGCTCTCCGGTTTCACTTTTTATAACAATTTGTTCGGAGGTTACGCGCTCTACGATGCCGCTTTCCCTTGCGATTACAACAACACCGGAGTCATATGCTGTTTTATATTCCATTCCTGTTCCGACAATCGGCGCTTGTGTTTTGATCAAAGGAACCGCCTGACGCTGCATGTTTGAACCCATAAGCGCGCGTGTAACGTCGTCATTTTCCAAGAAAGGAATTAAAGCCGTTGAAACCGAAACGATCTGTTTTGGTGAAACGTCCATCAGGTCGACTTTTTCTCTGTCTATTTCAATAATATCCTCGCCGTGACGTCCCGAAACCTTTTTATTTAAAAACTCACCGTTTTCACTGAGCGGCGTGTTTGCTTGCGCTACATAATATGTTTCTTCCTCATCTGCCGTAACGTAAACAAACTCTTTTGTTACGCGCGGAACACCATCCTCGCCCCTCATAACGACTCTGTAAGGTGCTTCGATAAAGCCGTATTCATTTATACGCGCGAAAGTCGCAAGAGAGTTTATAAGACCGATGTTAGGACCTTCAGGTGTTTCAATCGGGCACATTCTTCCGTAATGCGAGCTGTGAACGTCGCGAACCTCAAAGCTCGCCCGATCTCTTGAAAGACCTCCCGGTCCGAGAGCAGACAATCTTCTCTTTGTCGCAAGCTCGGCAAGCGGATTAGTCTGATCCATAAACTGCGAAAGCTGTGAAGAACCGAAGAACTCTTTGACAGCCGCCGTGACCGGTCTTATGTTAATCAATGCCTGAGGTGTAACTGCATCTAAGTCCTGAACCGTCATTCTCTCGCGAACGACACGTTCCATTCTCATAAGCCCCATGCGGAATTGATTTTGAAGCAATTCACCTACAGCGCGTATTCGGCGGTTTCCCAAATGATCAATATCGTCTATATTACCGATACCGTAATCAAGTCCTATAATATAGTTTACAGACGCTAACATATCTTCAACCGTAACGGTTTTCGGAACAAGGCGTAAAAGATTTTCTTTCAATGCATACTTAAGCTCGTCCACAGTGGAATTGTTTTCTATAATATCTTTAAGGGCAGGATAGAATACATAATCTTTTATTCCAACCTCTTTAGGATTAATTCCAAGCGGAGACAAATGAACCGAAGCATCAACCATAAGATTAGTCAATACCTTGGTTTTCTTTTCTTCATCTTCTGTCTTAACCCAAATAAAACCAATACCCGAATCTTGAATTTGATCAGCTATACCTGTGGTTATCTCCATGTTTTCCTCGGCTATAATCTCACCTGTGTTAGGATCAATTACATTTTCAGCAAGGACAAAACCCTTAACGCGATTTCTCAGTGCAAGCTTTTTATTATATTTATAACGACCGACTTTAGCCAAATCACTTCTTTTCGGGTCAAAAAACATGCTTTTCAATATGCTTTCGGCACTTTCAACAGTTGGTGGCTCACCCGGACGAATTCTTTTGTAAAGTTCTATTAAGCCTTCTTCATAATTTTTTGATATATCTTTTTCGATTGAAGCTAAAATTTTCGGTTCTTCACCGAACATTTCTATAATTTCCGAATCAGAACCAAGTCCGATTGCACGAAGCAAAACCGTAATCGGCACTTTTCTTGTTCTGTCAACCCGAACATAAAAAATATCGTTCGAGTCGGTTTCATATTCAAGCCATGCGCCCCGATTAGGAATAACTGTTGCGCGAATAAGCTGTTTACCTACTTTGTCGAATTCCTTGCCGTAATATATTCCCGGCGAACGAACCAATTGGCTGACGATTACGCGTTCAGCACCATTTATTATAAATGTTCCTGTTTCTGTCATGACCGGGAAATCGCCCATGAAAATTTCTTGCTCACGGATTTCATCGGCTTCTTTGTTCCTAAGCCGTGCTTTAACCCTGAGCGGAGAGGAATAAGTAGCATCATGTTCTTTACATTCCTCTACATTATATTTCAATTCGGAGTCGAGGGTGAAGTCAACCAATTCCAAAATAAGGTTGCCACTGTGGTCTGTAATCGGTGACACATCATGAAATGCTTCCCGCAAGCCTTCCTCTAAGAACCATTTATAGCTGTCTTTCTGCACTTCAATAAGATTCGGCATCTCTAAAACTTCATCAATACGTGAATAACTCATTCTTGTATTGATGCCTAACTTACGGGGGTTTACCCGGTTTTTCTCCATGCGGTTCACTCCTCTTTTCAAAAAAGTCAATACAGCAATAAAGTTTAGCACAGGTATTTTAATGTGTCAACCGTTTTTTCGATTTTTTGTAAATTATTTTTATATTTTTTGCTAAATTATTTTGATATAATCCTAAACAGGTTTTCAGGCATACCTTTAAAAACATCTTGCAGAACAGAATCGTAGTATGATAGAATAGAAAAAAGGAGATGTGTGCGATGAATTTTCTGAAAACAATCAAGGCTTCTATTATAGGATTATTTGCTTTAATGTTGATAACATCTTGCGCATATATACCACGATTGGGAGAATTAAGTCCTATTGCAAGTGCAAATCCTACTGATTTTGAACCAACGGCAAAAGAACCTTCAATTACTAAAAAACCTTTAATTGCCAAAAAATCTTCAGCGACAGAAGAGTCTCCTGTTACTGAAGAACCTATAATTACCGAAAAGCCTTTAATAACCAAAGAACCTTTGATTACGACAGAGCCTCCCGTTACAGAAGCTCCCGCAAACGAAGAACCCGTTGCAAAAAGTGAAAACTACCACCCTATTGTGTGTGGTGACATATTAATTGGAGGAAGCATTAACGGAAATTGGATTGAAGCCTCAGGAGTTTCTTCTTATCTTGCAGGCGGTGAAATTTATGACATTTATAATATAAACGGGTTTATCGGAACATCTTCCGGTTCAGCCGTCGTAAAGGAAGAAGAATTCCTTGGACCTTATTTTGTTGAAACTTTAGATTTGCTAAAACACCCTGACAATGCCGACTTTGTCGCCGTCAGCGCCGATTGGGAGGTTATTCCATATAAACCTTATGCGCAATCAACCACAAATGAAACTTATATAAAAATTGTCGCTGATTTGCTCAGAGAAAGAGGCTTTAATGTCGAGAATAAAAACATTGATATTTTGCAAAATTACAGAGTGGATTTTGAAGGCGACGGGCAAGAAGAAGTCATCATTTATGCTGAAAACAAAAAGCTTAGCGAAGATGCTTGGGCATTTGACAACAGCGCAGGTTGTTTTTCTATTTTAATTTTAAGAAAAATCGTCGGTGACGAAGTGAAAAATTTTGTCATTTACTGCGACACTCACACAGAGGAATATGATGAAGAATCATTCTATTACGGCTTGAGAACACTTTTTAGAATAGTGGCTGTTGCCGATTTGAACGGCGACGGGAAAATGGAGCTGGTTGCAAGCTGGGGTTATTACGAAGGTTATTTTTACGCTGTTTTTGATATTTCTGAAAATGGCGTCGAGCTTTTGCTCGAAAATGGAATAGGTGTATAATAAATTTTTAATTTCAGGGGGTAGTCCATGTCAGGACATTCAAAATTTTCAAACATTAAACACAAAAAAGAAAAGGCCGATTCGGCTAAGGGCAAAATTTTCACAAAACTCGGGCGTGAATTAGCTGTCGCTGTTAAATTCGGCGGAGCCGATCCGAACGCCAACAGCACTTTAAAGGATATTATCGCTAAGGCAAAATCAAACAATATGCCCAACGACACGATTGACAGAAGCATTAAAAAGGCGGCAGGCGATGTTTCGGGAATTAATTATGAAACCATAACCTACGAAGGTTATGGTCCAAATGGGGTTGCTGTTATTGTCGAAACGCTAACCGACAACAAAAACCGCGCGGCAGCAAACGTTAGAAATGCGTTTACAAAAGGAAACGGCAATATGGGAACAAGCGGTTGTGTCTCTTTTATGTTCGATAAAAAAGGACTTATCATGATCGAAAAATCAGCCGTTGCAGATGAGGACGAACTTATGCTTCTTGCGCTTGATTCAGGTGCGACAGATTTTAATGCCGAGGACGACGGTTATGAAATAATAACTTCACCCGAGGATTTTTCAAAAGTACGTGAGGCTCTTGAAAACGCAGAGATTGAGATGGTTTCGGCAGAGGTCGAAATGCTTCCTCAAACTTACACGAAACTTACCGACCCTGAAGATATTAAAAAAATGAATAAGCTTCTTGATTTGTTGGATGAAGATGACGACGTGAACAATGTCTATCATAACTGGGAAGATTAAATTTGAAAGGAACGTGAATTTATAATGCGAATTGCCGTTGTGGACGGTCAAGGCGGCGGGATAGGAAAAGCTGTTATTGAAAAATTGCGCTGTGCTATCGGTGACTCTGTCGAAATTACCGCTCTCGGAACAAACGCGGTTGTTACAACATTGATGCTTAAAGCAGGGGCAAATGAAGGCGCGACAGGCGAGAATGCCATAATATTCAATGCGCCAAAAGTCGATTTTATTTTGGGAAGCGTTGCCATTGTTTCGGCTAATTCCATGCTCGGCGAAATGACGCCGAAAATGGCGGAAGCGATTTCAAGCAGCCCTGCAAAAAAATTGTTATTGCCGCTTAACCGATGTGGTCTTTATATCGTCGGAACAAAACAGATGCCGTTGTTGCACTATATTGACGAAGTTGTCATGCTGATAAAAGAAACGATGGGAGGAATTAAAAATGTGTGAGTCAAACGTATATTTATTAAACGAAGACGGTGAAGAAGAATTGTTTTTGGAATCAGTGGATAAAATAATTCCATCGGCTAACGGGATTTTACTTGAAAGCATTTTTTCCGAAAGAAAGACAATTAAAGCCGTCATTAAGGAAATGGCTTTGGTTAATCATAAAATTATACTTGAAAGAATCGGATAGGAGAATTTAATGAAAAAGACAGTCAGTTTAATACTTTGCATAATTATGGTGCTTGGTTTGTTCGGTGTGGTTACGGCACCTGCGGCAAGTGAAATAAAAATAATTTTGAATGAGGAACAATTAGAATTTGACGTTCCGCCGATTATCATTGACGGTAGAACTTTAGTCCCCTTCAGAGCGATTTTTGAGAAGTTGAACGCAGAAGTTGATTGGGAACCCGATTCAAGAACGGTAACAGCTGAAAAAGGAGATATTCTTATAAGGCTCAAAATTGACAATGATATTGCCTTTGTAAACGATGATGAGGTCATTCTTGAAGTTCCCACACAAATTTTTGATGACAGAACTCTTGTGCCGTTAAGGTTCATCAGTGAAACCTTAGGTTTTGATGTAAATTGGAATGGCGACAACAACCTTATAACAATTAAAGGCTCTATTGACCCTACACCACTTCCGACCGACAAGCCTACTGCGTCTCCTGTGCCGACAGCGACCCCTACAGCTATACCTACCCAAACTCCGAATCCGACAGCAAGCCCGACAGCAACTCCAACATTCGCACCTTGGGAAGTTTTCACATTTAACAATTTAAAATTAGTAGTATTTGGTGAATTTGTTGATTGCGATATAATACATGGTTCATACTTAGATGAATTTAACAGTTATATAGATGCGCATAATATTGCCATAAATCTTTCGGCTTTTGCTAATGCGTTCAGAACAACAACTTTCCAATTCGATTTCACATATGATGAATCAAAAGATATTCTATCCATTACTACGGGTAAACCTTATCACGGAACGGTGGATTCTAAAAGCGGATATAATGGCGAAACTTCGATACACATATCACCTGTCGGAAATTTATTCTTTGACGAACAAAGCGTGCAAAACTTTGGATTTTCCAAATTGCTTCCCGACAACATTCTTTTCATTTCACCCGCCATTCTTTGTCAGATTTTAGGTGCAGAGATTTCTTTAGAGAGAGACTCAAAAACCGTTTATATTGATGTATTAGGAACAAACAGAAAATTTTAAAGGTACTCTTAATTGAATTTCGGCAAAAATTTGTCTAAACTTCAAAATATGTATTGCAATTCATTTTCGGTTATGTTAGAATAGCCGCTGTTGCTAATTTACTTTATAAAAAAAGCAGGAGGATATATATCATGGCTAAATGCGAAGTTTGTAACAAAGTGATGCAGACAGGACACAGAATAAGCATCAACCGCAGTCAGGTTTCAAGACGCGCTAACCGTGTTTGGAAACCCAACGTAAAAACCGTTCACATCGTGGAAAACGGAACGTCGAAAACTGTTCATATGTGCACAAGATGCCTTCGAAACAGAAAACATTCGCGCGCTTAATCAATCACGACAAATCGGATATTATTCTGTAAATTCCCTCGGGGCGGACTTCAACAACAGCCGCCCTTATTTTCGTTTCAATATCTAAAATTCCATAGGTCGGAAATTTCGTTCCTCTCGGAAGTGAAATGCTGCCGGGGTTCAGGAACAACGTGTTTTCTTCTTTGAAAACCGCAGGTGAATGGGTGTGTCCGAAAACGCATATATCGGCTTGTTGCTCAAACGCGGCGTAAACAATTTTGTCGGAATCATATTTAACGTTATACAAATGCCCGTGTGTCATGAACACATTCGCCCTGCCCTCTTGCACCGATATTGATTTAGTCACCGGAATTTCACTTGTTTTGTCGCAATTGCCTCTCACATATTCAATCGGAATTTTTTCAGGTATTATTGTTCGCGGCAAGTCGGTTGCCAAATCCCCTAAATGCAGTATCATATCTACACTTTTGCCTATTTTTTTAACAACCTTAATCATTGTTTCTTTTGATCCGTGGCTGTCGCTGAATACCAATATTTTCATTCGCAGCTCCTTTTCTTTTGCTTCAACTATGATGATTATTATAACAGATTCTCGCAGAATGTGAAAAACATATTGATTTTTACGTCAAATTAATTATAATATTATTGGTATACAAATGAAAAGAGGTTTATTATTATGTATTGTTTTGACTATAGAAGCTGTATCGAACCGCTCTTGCCTTATGTTCCCGGTCGCCCGATTGACGATGTTAAACGTGAATATGAGCTTGATTGCGTTGTTAAAATCGCTTCAAACGAAAACCCAAACGGTTGCTCGAAGCTTGCCAAAGAAGCGGTTATAAAATCTCTTGAAAGCGCAATGATTTATCCCGACGGAAACTGCACGTTTCTTCGGAATTCGTTGGCTTCGCATTTTAATGTTTCGACCAAAAGTTTAGTTTTCGGTGCTGGTGCTGATGAAATCATTTCCATGCTTGGGAAAATTTTTATTAACGAAGGCGATGAATGCATAACTGCAAGCGTCACTTTTTCGCAATATGCTTCGTCTGTAATTTCAATGGGCGGAAATATGGTCTATGCCGACATGAAAGACGATGCTTACGACCTCAACGGCATTTTAGGTAAAATCACAAATAAAACAAAATTGATTTTTATAGCAAACCCAAACAACCCTACAGGAACAATTTTCACAGAAAATGAACAACGTGATTTCATATCCAAAGTTCATGCAAACGTAATAGTTGTTTTTGACGAGGCTTATTCCGAATTTGTCACGCGAAGCGATTTCCCGAAAACTCTTGATTATTTGAGTGAATATAAAAACGCAGTTCTTATGAAAACTTTTTCTAAAATATATGGTTTGGCGTCGTTGAGAGTTGGCTATGCCATCGCTCACCCCGATGTTATTTCTTTATTCGAGAAAATCAGATGCCCTTTCAATGTGGCTTCGCAGGCGCAAGCCGCCGCCGTTGCCGCTTTGGCAGATGTCGATTTCACGAAAAAATCTTATTTAGAAAACATCGAGTCACGAGATTTTGTTTGCGCCGAGCTTGACAAACTTGGTGTTTCCTACATTCCGACTCAAGCGAATTTCGTAATGTTGAAAATTCCCGAAACAGCTGTCACTACCTCGTCTAAGGAAATGTTTGTTGAGCTTATGAAACGCGGCTACATCGTCAGAGCCGGAAAACCATTGGGTATGGAAGGTTATTTGCGCATAACTTTCGGAAAAATTAATGATATGCGAGGATTTATTGATGTGTTTAAGGAGTTGATTAAATGAATGTCGCAGGAATAATCGGGCTTGGCTTAATCGGTGGGTCTATGGCAAAGGCATTAAAAAGCAAAACCAATATAAAAACGGTAAAGGCGTTCAATTTAAACACTGCATCGCTTGTTCAGGCGAAGAACGATGGTGTTATAGATGAATACTCGACAGATGATTTGTCTTTTCTTGCCGATTGCGACATAGTGTTTATTTGCGTTCATACATCACAAATTCCCGAATATATTGAAAAATTATGCGGCATAGTTAAAAAAGATTGTATAATCACCGATGTCGGAAGCACGAAGAAGAATATTATCGCTAGAGCAAACGAATATGAAGATATGCGTTTTGTCGGCGGTCACCCTATGACAGGTTCCGAGAAAGGCGGCTATTCAGCTTCAAGCGACATTGCGTTTGAGAATGCTTATTACATAATCGTTCCTTCCAAGCACACTGATGCTCAAACAATAAGCGAGTTTTCACTGCTTCTTGAACAAATTTTGGCGATTCCCGTTGTTCTCGGTGCCGAAACTCACGACAAAGTGACCGCTGCAATAAGCCACACGCCGCATTTAGTTGCCGCCGCAATGACAAACACGGCACGGCGTCTTGACGACGGAAGCGACACAATGAAAGGACTTGCCGCAGGAGGCTTCCGCGACATAACACGAATTGCTTCTTCTGATTCTCTGCTTTGGCAGTCGATTTCTTATGAAAACAGAGCCGATATTTTAGCCGTGCTTGACACCTTTCAATCAGAAATTGATGAAATTAAAAAATATTTAAAAGACGGTGACGAAACCGAACTTGGCGGATATTTGCGGCTTGCTAAAAACTATCGTGATTCCTTGCCGAAATCGGGCGGCTCTAAGTTTGTCAAAACATATGAGCTTTACACCGACATCGCTGACAAACCCGGTTCCATCGCCATTGTCGCAACTCTTCTTGGCGCCGGCGGTGTAAATATTAAGAACATCGGAATCGTCAACAACCGTGAATATCAAGATGGTGTGTTACAAATTTCGTTCGGAAGCGAAGCAGATATGCAAAAAGGTTCGGAATTATTAAAAGACATGAACTTTAATGTATCTTTTGTTTAAAAATATATAAATTAAAAAATTTCAGGAGGATGAATTTTCAATGAGCGGAACACAAAAAGAAGATGTATCAAATTTAAAAAACAAACTTATCGGCATGGCGGCAAAAGGTTTTGATTTAAAAGCAATTATCGGGCTTGACGGCTTTGTTGATGAAATAATTCATGTTGTTGATAAACGTCAGGATTTCAACAACTATGAACGAATCGAAACAATCGCCGCTTTCGGCGACAAAATCTCTAAAGCAGCGGGATTGAGCATGAATTTTGAGTTTGTTCCCAAACAAGTCAAACTCGGTGGCAATGGTCCGATTTTCGCGAATGCGCTGCTTTGCTATGGTGTGGGAATGACCTATGTCGGTGCGTTGGGCAAACCCGACATTCACCCTGTTTTTAAGGATATGGCATCGAAAAGCACGGTTTATTCGCTTTGCGACCCTGCACATACCGATGCACTTGAATTTAACGACGGAAAGTTAATGCTCGGCAAACTTGAAGTTTTAAATGAAATTACATGGAATAGCTTTAAAGACGCTTTCGGCGGCGTTGAAAAATTAGCGGCGTTGGTTTCAAACTGCACCTTGTTCGGCATGGAAAACTGGACAATGCTTCCCAACATGAGCGAAATTTGGGAAGGACTCATAAACGAAGTTTTCCCGCTGATGACTGCTTCTGAAAAGCCTATCGCTTTCTTCGATCTTGCCGATCCCGAAAAGCGCACCAAAGAAGATTTGTTGCGCGCTTTGAGCCTTATCGGAAAATTCAGCGAGAAATTTTACGCCGTTCTCGGTTTAAATGAAAAAGAAACTTGGGAAGTTGCCGAGGTTTTAGGTGTCGTCACCGACGCAATCGGTGCGGCCAAACTCGAACAAGTTACGCGCGGAATTTTTGAAAAGCTCGGCATTGACTGCCTTGTTGTTCATCCGACAAGGGAAGCTGTTTGCTGCACTAAGGACGGCTTTTTCCACGCAAACGGTCCTTACTGCGAAAAACCCAAACTCACAACGGGCGCAGGCGACAATTTTAACGCAGGTTTCTGTTTCGCCCTTTCGCTCGGTCTCGACGCTCGGTCGGCGCTTATTCTCGGTGTTTCAACTTCCGGCTATTATGTCAGAAACGCACACAGCCCGTCTGTTGACGATGTTATCGGCTTCTTGGGTAAATGGGAGTCGGGCGAAGAACTATAAATATTTGAGGTGAAAATTCTATGACAGAAGAACTTAACTTAGTGGCAAGCCGAATAAAAGAGCTTCGCGAAATTTTCGGTTTTAATGAGGAAAAAGTCGCCGAAAAACTTTCGGTTTCCGTTGATCTTTACAGAAAATATGAATCATCAGGTGAAGATATTCCCATCAGTGCGCTTTATATTTTGGCGGGAATGTATAATGTTGACATGACCGATTTGCTTTCGGGAAAATCACCGAAGCTAAACACTCTTTCTGTTGTCAAAAAAGGCGAAGGACTTTGGGTCGAACGATTTGCAGGTTATAAATATGAAAACATCGGCTTTAAATTTATGCACAGAAAAATGGAACCTTTTATCGTCGAGCTTAACCCCGGCACAGAACGTCCTGAAATGGTTATGCACAACGGACAGGAAATCAATTTTTGCATTGAGGGAAGCATGATTCTGTACTATGATGAAACCGAAGTCATTTTGAACAAGGGTGATTGCGCCTATTTTGATCCTTCTCACCCGCATGGGCAGAAATGCGCAACTAATGATGGAAAAGCTGTGTTTTTGACGGTTATTCACGAGTAGAAAACAGGGGAAATTGTTTTATGAACATCCGAAAAATGCAAATATGTGATGATGATGAAGTTTATGATTTGTGGATTAATACTCCCGGCATGGGTTTAAATGACATCGATGATTCTTATTTCGGGATAGAAAAATATTTGCGCAGAAACCCCAACACTTGTTTCGTGGCTGAAGAAAACGGCTCTGTCGTTGGGGTCATTCTTAGCGGTCATGACGGGCGAAGAGGTTTTATCTACCATACTGCAGTTCTTATTTCGGAAAGAAACAAAGAAATCGGCGGGAATTTGGTTAATCATGCTATGGAAGCACTAAAAAAAGAAGGCATAAGCAAGGTCGCTCTTGTGGTTTTTTCTGAAAATGAAATTGGTAATTCTTTCTGGGAAAACAGAGGATTTACAAAGAGAACTGATTTAAATTACCGAAATAAATTAGTTACTGATTTAGAAAGAATAGACACTTAAAGGAGTTTTATTATGTCGAAAAAGCTAACCCTATTCAGTGTTTGCTTGACTATTGCCCTTTTGCTCTGCTCTTGTTCAAAACAAGATGTTCTAACCGAGCAAAACTTTATAAATGATGATTTGATAGGTTATTGGGTAAATTTGTCCCCCATTTATTCAAGATTACCCGACGACAGCTACAGCTTTCTTGAAGACGGAATCTTCACTCATTCAAAATTGATTGATAATGATTTTGTTGTAGATTTGTCGGGCAAATGGGCGCTTGATTCCGACAATTTGGTTCTGACAATTGATAGCGACCCGCCGCAAACATTAACCTATTCTTTGAAACACGTGGGTGGTGAATATGGTTTGGAATTCTTTCCGACTATCTTGATTAACGATATACAATATTGGAAATAAACGGAGGAAAAAATGCTTGAAAAATTTTTAAAACGGACAGAGTTCACGTCATACAGCGATTTCAAAAACAATTATGAGGTAACTGTTCCCGACGATTTCAACTTCGGCTTCGATGTTGTTGACGAATGGGCGAAAGTTGAACCTCAAAAAAAGGCTTTGGTCTGGTGTAACGACGCAGGTGACGAAAAAACACAGACATTCACAGACATCATGCATGAAAGCGCTAAAATAGCCAATATGCTTATTAGCCACGGGCTTAAAAAAGGCGACCGTGTTTTGTTGATTTTAAAACAGCGTTATGAATATTGGGCAACGGCCGTCGCGTTACACAAAATTGGTGCGGTTCTGATTCCGGGTTCGGTTCAGCTTATGAAAAAAGACATAGTTTACCGTGCGAATGCCGCAGGAATTAAGATGATAATCGCCATTGACGGTGAAGGCGTTCCTGAGCATGTCGAATCGGCTGTTCCCGATTCGCCGACAATTACACAAAAGTTTATTTTAGGCGAATCCCGTGAGGGTTGGATTGATTTTTATGAAAAAGATAACTTTTCAGACACTTTTCCCCGACCAACAGGTGCAGATGCAACATTCGCTAAAGAAATTTTCATTATGTATTTTACATCTGGAACGACAGGCAACCCCAAAATGGCGACCCACAGTCACGCCTATCCTCTCGGTCACATAACGACTGCAAAATATTGGCAGCAGGTAGTAAACGATGGATTACACCTTACAGTATCCGATTCGGCGTGGGCTAAATTCGGTTGGGGAAAAATTTATGGACAATGGATTGCAGGTGCAACGATTTTCGCCTATGACATGGATCGTTTTGTTCCTGAAAAGATGTTGAAAATTATTGAAAAATATAAAATTAAAACTTTCTGCGCACCGCCTACTATGTATCGTTTTTTTATCAAAGAAGATTTATCGAAATACGATCTTTCAAGCGTAGTTCACGCTTCGATTGCAGGCGAGCCTCTTAATCCCGAGGTTTTTAAGCAGTTTTATGAAGCAACAGGGCTTAAGCTTTGCGAGGGCTTCGGGCAGTCTGAAAGCAGCGTTTTTCTTGCGAATTTCCCATGGGTTGAGCCTAAACCCGGTTCTACGGGAAAACCAGCCCCGCTTTATGACATCGACCTTATCGACGATGAGGGCGTTTCCTGCCCCGACGGCGAGGAAGGTGAGATTGTTATTAAATTGGACAAGCAATTCCCTGTCGGGCTTTTTATGGGCTATTTTGAGAACGGCGAAGTCAACACAGATTGCCACAGCGGCGATGTTTATCACACTGGCGATTTGGCTTGGCGCGATTCAGAAGGCTATTTCTGGTTTGTGGGAAGAAAAGACGATGTTATTAAATGCTCGGGCTATCGAATCGGACCTTTTGAAGTTGAAAGCGCTCTTTTGGAGCATCCGTCTGTGCTTGAATGTGCCATCACTCCCGCACCCGATCCTATTCGCGGTCAGGTTGTAAAGGCAACAGTCGTTTTGGCAAAAGGATACTCTCCGTCAGACGAACTTATAATAGAAATTCAAGAATATGTTAAAAAAACCACCGCTCCTTATAAATATCCGAGAGTTATAGAATTTGTTGATGAATTGCCGAAAACACTCGGCGGAAAAATAAAACGTGCGCAAATACGGCGTGAAGATGAGGAAAAATAACAAATGGAATTTCAATCTTATAGAATAGTTTTCTCAAAATCGGGCCGAATTCGTTTCGTTGGTCATCTTGACTTGGCGCAAGCGTTTCGCCGCGCTTTGAAACGAGCAAAAATTCCGGTCAAATATTCGTCAGGTTTCAACCCTCATATGGAATTTTCAATAGCCATGCCTCTTTCCCTCGGGATGGAGGGTTTTGGCGAATTGCTCGACATTGTTGTTAACAATGAATCAGAGCAATTTAACGCAGATAAACTTGATACAGCACTTAAAACAACCGTTCCAAACGGAATTGAAATTTTAGATGTTTTTATTCTTCCGACAGGTGCTAAATCTGCTGCTGCTGATTTGAACAGCGCCGAATTTTCGGTTTTTCTTCAATCGTTTAACGATCTTTCCGACATTAATTCAAAAATAGAAAAAACTTTAACCGCAAATGAGATTATCGTTACTAAAAAAACAAAGAAAGCTGAAGCATTAACCGACATCAGACCCGACATTTTCAGCTTAAACGCTCATGAAACAGATGGTGGTATTATCGTAGAAATGGTCATTTCTGCAGGAAGCAACAGGAATTTAAAACCGAATCTTGTAATGGAACATCTTTTGCCGAACGAACTACCCAGCATAAAAGTTAAATATACGAGAACACGTCTTATAACTAATTAGGATATTTATGAAAAAAACCGAAAAAAGAGAAATTTATATAAATCGTGACAAAAACGGCACGACAAGGATTGCTGTTGTGGAAGATGGCGAGTTGCGTGAAATAATTGCCGAGCGTGAGGGTGTGGAATCGGTCGTCAATAATGTTTATGCGGGAATTGTCAAGACGATTTTACCAAACGGCACCATGTTTGTTGACATTGGAAGAAAGAAAAATGTTTTTATTCATTTAAGCGACAAGCGCGAATCGGGCTTGTTTGACAAAAAAGGAAAATGCACGGTTAAATCGGGCGACACTGTTCTTGTCAGAATAATAAGGGATTCTGCTGGTGAAAAAGGAATGTTGGGCACAACCGAACTTGCGTTTGCCGGTGTTTATTTTGTTGTTTCAAATTCCAAAAACGAAACGTTGATTGGTGTTTCCAAAAAAATAGAAGACCATTCCGAACGCAAAAGACTTTCAAAAATCGTCAAAAGAAACTTGCCTGAAAACGGTTGTTTTGATGTTGTTGTAAGAACAAAATGCGAAAGTTATACCGAAGAGGAACTTGTTGCTGACCTTTCGGAGCTTATTTCTCTATGTTTAACAGCGGAAAGTAAATGGCGTTTTATTAAAGCACCAGCCTTGGTTTACGACGATGGTTCTGTCGTAGAAAGAGCAATCCGTGGGCTTTACAGAGAAAGCTCAGACCAAATCATTTATGACGAAGACGGAAAGCTTTTTCAAAAACTCGGATTGGAACAAAAAATCAAGGAAGCAGTAAATAAAAAGGTTCGGCTCAAATCGGGTGGCTTTCTTATAATTGAAAAAACCGAGGCTTGCTTCGTGATTGATGTAAACAGCGGCAAATTCGCAGGTGTAAAGGATCACGGACAATCTGTGCTAAAAACCAATCTTGAGGCAGCTGAAGAAATCGCTGTTCAACTTAGGCTCAGAAATTTGTCAGGCATAATAATTGTTGATTTCATAGACATGAAATCCGAAACCGATAAAACAATTCTTTTGGACTTTTTGGATGATAAATTAAAAAACGATCGTATTCCTGTGACATTGGTCGGAATGACCGAGCTCGGTCTCGTTCAAATCACAAGAAAAAAAACACGTGAATCAATAGAAAATTCTTTATAAATTTGTATATATGTGGTATAATAAGCATAGAAATTCTTGGAGGTGACGTTATTGTGATGAAAAATCTTACTGCATTAAAAAAAATTTCGATTACTATCGTTCTTTTTTTGATGTTCATAATTTTCAGCAGACTTACCGTCAACGCCGGCGAATCATACTCTATAATTCCGTGCGAAATCAACAATATTAAAAATGATATTATCGTTAAAGGAAATCTTCCCGTTGTTTCCATCGAAAACTCCGAAGAACTTGAATCAAACATAAATTCAATCATCGAAACTGAATTTGAGAATGTTTTAAAAAAATCGAACGTTCACAAAGGCGAGGTGGTTTTTTCTTATGATGAATATTTTCATGGCTATTATATTTCGCTTGTTCTGAATTGTTGGAACGGGAACAATCTTGACGCTGTCGGAAGCGTTAATTTCAGTTCGGAAACGTTTTCTGTTGTAACAATTAACGATGTGCTGGGTGTAAACGGAACAAAAATGTTGAATAAAGCTCTTGCTAATGAAATTAATTCTGATTTGGATAAATATAACGCAAATTTCATCGGCATTGACGAAAACCATATGTTTTACGCCGAAAATGGTGTAATAACCGTGATTTTCGACAAATATGAAATAGCGAACGGGCGAGCCGGAATTGTCTGTTTTCCTTTTTACACAAACAAGGTTGTTGAGCTTGCTTTAACGAACGATGATTATAAAATCAAGATTGACTATAGCCTCAAAATGGTGATGCTTAAACAAGTCTCTCAATTTTTCAACATGACTCTCGGGTGGGATGAGTCGTCATCGTCGGTCGTCATTTATTCATCAGACAAACAAAAACTGGCCGAAATCACTATCGGTAGCAATAATTATTCAAGGGTCGGTTCAACTTCACCTATTTATTTAGAATCTGCTCCTGAAATTTTTGACGATCGAACCTATGTGCCTGTTTCATTTTTTGAGAGCATTCTCGGAATTTCATATAACATAAATCAAACTGGTCTTATTACGTTTTCAAAATATGCAGAATAACTCTAACGTTAGAATTTCATCGGTGGTTGCCGCAGCAGTTTCTTTTTTTGTGTTTTTGGCTGTTTCTCTACTCTACAACAGCAGTGTTTTGACTAATGCAGACGACACGGTCTATGAATTTACGGCAAAATTTATGTCGCCGACCCTCACGGCGTTTTTTAAATCTTTAACAATGCTCGGTTCGGCTGTTTCGATTGTCTCGTTGTGTTTGATTTTGTTGATAATTCCGTTGCTTCGTTGGAACAATGGAGGAAGAGCACATCTTAAAAACGGTATTTATGTATCGCTTGTGATAATTTGCTCACAAGCGTTTAATTCTTTGTTAAAATACGTTTTTTTACGGCCACGCCCCGATATTTTACCGCTTGTTGTTGAGAAAAGCATGTCTTTTCCGAGCGGTCATGCAATGAGCTCTATGTGTTTAGCCTTGACGTTGACTTTCATTTTCCGTTCCGACTTCAAGGATAAATCAAAAGCGTTAGTTCTCGGCATTTTCATAATTTTTATTGCTGTTTTGATAGGTTTAAGCAGAGTATATCTCGGGGCGCATTACTTCACTGATGTCGCCGCGGGTTTCGCAGCGGGCGCGTTTATTGCATTTTCGGCGAACATTATTTTGTTGAACTGCTTCCCGCGTCGATAGAGCTGTCTATGCGGTCTTTGTTGGCATTGCCATTACCGTTATTGTTCGGCTTTTTGGATTTTTGCTTATCCTTTTGATTCTTGTCGGGCATACTTCAGCCTCCTTTTATGGTTTTTATGCAACATTGTTATTATTTACAAAATTGAAAGGTATTATACATAATGAACGACGACATATTTACATTTTCTTCCGATTGTTTTAATATTGGGCAAATTCTCGAGTGCGGGCAATGCTTTCGCTTTGATAAAATTTCCGATAATGAATATTATATTACCGCTTTCGGCAAGAAATTGTTAATAAAACAATACAGCAAAGAAATAATGCTATCCCCTACTACAAATGATGAATTTGAAAAGCTCTGGAAGCATTATTTTGATTTGGAAACCGATTATTCTAAAATTCAAGAGATTTTAACCGCCAACGATTTTGTTATGCGTGACGCAGTTGAATTTGCACCGGGAATTCGTTTGTTAAATCAGGACACTTGGGAATGTTTGATTTCTTTTATAATTTCCCAAAATAATAATATTTCACGAATCAAGAAAATAATCGAAAATCTTTGCTGTCGTTTCGGTGACGAATCGTCTGACGGCTCGTTTTCATTTCCTTCGCCCAAAATCCTTTCCGAAGCGAAAATCAAAGAATTGGTGCAATGCGGTACAGGCTATAGAGCCGAATATATTTCACGTGCAGCCAAGAAAATTCACAACGGCGAAATAGATTTGGAAGATTTTAAATCTCTTTCAACAAAAGAACTCGGCGATTCTTTAATGAAAATTAAAGGAATAGGGCGAAAAGTTGCCGATTGCATAACTCTTTTTTCTTTCGCGCGTAAGGACATTTTTCCTGTTGATGTTTGGTCAAAGCGAGTCATGGAGCATTTTTATTTTAATGGAAATGAAGTAAGTATAAATGAAATTCACCAAAAAGCACAAAAATTGTTCGGCTGCTACGGTGGTTATGCCCAGCAATATTTATATCATTATGCAAGAAATTTTCTTTAAGAAAGGAAAAACATATTATGAACAACGAATTTTTATATGAAACTCACATGCACATGTTCGAAACCTGCGCCTGCGCCGTAAGCACTGCGGCGGAACAGGTTCGAGCTTATAAAGAAAGAGGATATACAGGGATAATCACCACAAGTCATTTCCTTAACGGCAACTGCCGCCGCCCTGTCGGCAAAACATGGAAAGAAAAAATGGAATGGTTCTATTTTGGGTATCAGCAAGCTAAAAAAGAAGGTGAAAAATGCGGGCTTGACGTGTTTTTCGGCTGGGAATATTCCATAAGAGGATCTGATTTTTTAACATACGGACTTGACATCGATTTTTTAATAGCAAATCCATCATTATATAATCTTGAAATAGCTGAATACAGTGCTCTCGTTCGTATGCATGGCGGCTATTTGGCACAGGCGCATCCATACCGGGACGACGATTATATTGAATATAAATTCCCTGTCGACCCTCAGCTTATTGATGGAATAGAAGTTTATAATTCAGGAAGACCAAGTGACATAAATGCCAAAGCCCTTGTTTTCGCAAAAAAACACAATCTCCCCATGCAATCCGGAAGTGATTCACACGACTGTGAAAATTTACGTTTCCCGAGCGGCGTAAAACTCAAGAAAAAGGCTGAAAATATTTTTGATATCATTGAAGCTGTTAAAACGAACACAGCAGAGTTGGTTACATATTAACAACTCAAACCACAACCGCCACAGCCTTCTCTGCAGTTTGGTGTCGTTTCGCCATTCAATGCTTTTTCGCTTTCTCTTATGAAAAAATCTTTACTGATACCTATTGAAATGTGATCCCACGGCAATATTTCGTCGTAATCACGTTTTCTTTCTGTGTAAAAAGCTGTGTCAACACCCGCTTCCTCTGCCGCTTTGTTCCAGATTTCACGTGAAAATTTGTCATTCCAACCGTCAAATCTCGCGCCAAGTCTGTGTGCTGCCGCGATAACCTTACCCGCACGCCTATCACCACGCGCAATCAACCCTTCTAAAACACTGACCTCGGGTGAATGATAGTTGAATTTAATTTTCTTTCCCATGTTTTCTTTTATAAAATAATTCTTTCGAGAAAATTCAGCAATTGTGTTTTGTGACACCCATTGGAACGGCGTAAACGGCTTTGGAACAAAGCACGACGCTGATGCGTTTATATTAATCGGTTTATTTATTCTTTCACGTAAAATTTTATAGCAAAGCTCGGCAATTCCTCTCAAATCATCGTCTGTTTCATTAGGAAGTCCTGTCATGAAATAAAGCTTTACTCTATCCCAGCCTCCTTCAAAAGCCAAACGACAGCCGCCTAAAATTTCTTCCTCCGACAAATTTTTGTTAATCACGTCGCGAAGCCGCTGGCTTCCTGCTTCGGGCGCAAACGTGAGGCTTGATTTTCTTACGCCCTGTATTTTTCCCATCAATTCGAGCGAAAACGCATCAACTCTCATCGACGGCAGTGATAACCCTACCCCGTTTTTTGAGTGTTCGTCGATAAGTGCCTCCGACAATTCTTGAAATTCTGTGTAATCACCTGTACTTAACGACAACAAAGAAATTTCCTCATGACCTGTCGAAGCGACGAGTTTGCGCGTTTGCGCTGTAAGCGTTTTTGCACTTCTTTCTCTGACAGGTCGATAAATATATCCTGCCTGACAAAACCTGCATCCCCTTATGCATCCTCTGAAAAGCTCTACTGTTACTCTGTCGTGAACTGTTTCTATAAACGGCACGATTTGAGTTTCGGGAAAAAATGATGTTTCTAAATCCTCCACTATAACCTTCTCTATCACATCGGACGCATTTTCATAGTTTTTTGTGAATGACTTAATCGTGCCGTCGGATTTATATTCCACATCATAAAAAGCAGGAACATAAACTCCCTTAAGTGTAGAAATTTTCTCGAGAAAATGCCGTTTTCCGCAGTTTTCCGCCTTGTTTGTTTTATAAATATCCAAGATGTCATTGAGAACGGCTTCCGCTTCGCCTATGTAGAAAAAATCGAAAAATTCTGCGAACGGTTCTGGATTATAAGCACAAGGTCCTCCTGCGCATACTATCGGAAAATCATCGCCGCGTTCGCTTGCATAAATGGGCATTTCGGCTAAATCAAGCATGTTTAAAATATTAGTGCAGCTCATTTCATATTGAAGCGTAAATCCTAAAATGTCGAAATCTTTCGCTTCGGTGAATGTCTCTAACGAAAAAAGAGGAATTTTATTTTCTCTCATTATTTGCTCCATGTCGATCCACGGAGCGAAAAATCGCTCACAATAGCTGTCATCACGGTTGTTTATTAACCAATAAAGAACACTCAGCCCCAAATGACTCATTCCGATTTCATAAATGTCGGGGAAGCAAAAGCCAAAACGAATTTCAGCCTCGCTCGGGTTTTTCACCGCCATATTAACTTCGCCGCCCGTATAACGCGCCGGCTTTTCAACCGACAAAAGCATTTCGTCAGGTATGTTTACTGTCATTTTTTCCTCCGATGTTAAATTGATGTCGCGATAATTATAACATCAATACATTTCACATGCAAGGGGCGAAACATACACCTCATTCGCCCCATTGCGTTTGTTAGAAATATGCAAGCATGGCTATTTGTCTTTCCTGCGCTTCAATCATTTTTTTTACTGCAGCCTTGTCTTGTCCGAAATTTTCACTTATTTCATTTGTTACTTCTGTTTTGAATTTTTTCAAAACATCGGTAGCTCAAGGGACGACATTTTTACTTCCTGACATATTGTTACCCTCCCCTTTTAAAACGGATTTTTCAATCCGTCAATTTATTTTCTGCAATTTTAAAATCGATATGTTGCCAAGTATTACTATTAGAATAGTAAACTCTTCAATGATATAATGAAATCATAACAATACGGGAGGTTTTATTAAATGTATTATTTTAACGGCAATAGAAGCTTTTTGGATGAATACAACGAAAAAATAGCGCCAAAACTTATTAATATTGATATTATGCTGAAATCTGATGATTATACACTGTCTGTTTCAAAAATATCAAAAGCACTTGATATTTCAAACGACGAAGTTTTTTCAATTATGGGTAAGCTACATCTCTCAAATATTGATAAGCGAAATTTTTTCTCGATTATGCGTAATGGCTCAAGCAACATTTGTAAGCTTTTTATCAGAGAATTGAACTGCAACTCACCTGTTTTTTACAAACCCGAGCAAATCGCATACATATATGAGCTTGATGAAACCTGTGTTTGCAATGCCTTTTCCTTTTTAAATTTAGATGAAGCTGATGAAAAATTGCTTCCTGAAATATTTTCAAAAATAATCGTTGAATAAATAATAATTTACAAGCGTATATAATTTTTATATAATATTATTTGAAAGTGTGATATTATATTTTAGAAAGGTTTACGCCATGTGTTGCTGCCGAACGAAATATCCGATTGTTTTAGCTCACGGCGTCGGTTCAAGAGACGACCGCAAGTTTTTAAAATATTGGGGAAGAATACCGAAAGCGTTAGAGGAAAACGGTGCTGTAATTTTTTACGGAAACCAAGACGCTTGGGGTACAATAGAAGCTAACGCGGAAATTTTGAAGAAAAGCGTTCTTAACGCGCTGGATAAAACAGGCAGCGGCAAAGTCAACATAATCGCCCATTCCAAAGGCGGATTAGACGCCAGATACGCCATAAGCGTTCTCGGCATGGACAAATATACAGCGTCATTAACGACAATATCAACGCCGCATCACGGTTCAAAAACGATTGATTTTATTTGCAAAATTCCGAAGTTTTTAATGAAATCCGCCACCTTTTTCGTTAATTCATATTTCAGAATTTTGGGGGATAAGCGTCCTGATTTCTTTAATTCATATCCTCAATTCGGCACTGAATTTATCAATTGCTTCAATAAAGTCGCTTTAGACTCGGATAGGGTTTTTTACCAAAGCTATGCATCTGTTATGAAAAACGCATTTTCAGATATTTTTTTAAGCATACCTTACATGGTTATAAAATATTTTGACGGCGACAACGACGGTATAGTTTCTGCCGCCTCAGCTAAATGGGGCGAATTTAAGGGCGTTATTCGCGGAAAGGGTCAAAGAGGTGTTTCTCACGCCGATATGGTTGACATGCGAAAAATCAGCTTTAAAAACTTTGATGTTCGAGAAGTATATACAGATATTGTAAAAGATTTGAAAAATCGAGGATTTTAAAATGGAAATTTTATTAATAATCATAATATTAGTTCTATTAATAGTATTTTTTGTGAGCAAAACGCCTCGACAAAAAATCAACGAGAACGAAAAAAGGGAAATACCCTCACGGTTGTTCTACAAACCCGATTTATCTGTATTTATTGATAATGAAAGTAAGGTTGATTTGACTGTTGGGCTTTTTCGCGAAAAGGTTATAAGTGCAAGTAAAATGAATATGATTAGGTTTATTCCGAAGATGTCAAAAACTGACAAGAAAATTTCGTTAGGCACTGATAATTATGAGACCATATCAGAATATGAAAATAATTTCTCGAAATATATAGACAGTTTAAACGACTACGCTTCCGCACTTTATAACGCCGGCGACATTAAATCGACAAAAAAAGTATTGATTAAATGTGTCGAGGCGGGTTCTGAAACAAGCACGACTTACCGTCTTTTAGCAGATGTCTTAGCAAAATTGGGCGAAGCCGATAAATTATATGACTTGATTGACGAGGTTGAATGCTTGGATATTTTCCCGGCTGTTAAGAAAAAAATTATTGCTTATATAAACAACACCCTTTCCATTTCAAAAAAAGGAGGCGACGTTTAATGAACATCGGAATATTTTCAGACACTTATTATCCCCAAGTCAACGGCGTTGTTACTTCAATTCGCATGTTGGAAGACGAGCTTCAAAAGCGTGGACACAAGGTGTTTATTTTCACTACAACAGACCCTAAGGATCGTCAAAAAAGACCCAATGTTTTCAGACTTCCAAGCATGCCGTTCGTATTTTTGCCGACTATGCGGCTCGGAATTTTATATCCTCCGTTGTTGCTTTTGAAAATGAGACGATTTAAATTTGATGTCATTCATACACAAACAGAATTCCCCATTGGTATTTTCGGAAAAATCGTTTCGGAATTTACCCGAGCGCCGCTCGTTCATACATATCACACGATGTATGAGGATTATGTTCATTATTTGATGAAAGGACATTTGGTTTCGCCGAAAATGGCACAGGGTTATTCACGTTTGTTTTGCAATCGCGCTGATATGGTGATTGCACCTGTTGAAAAAGCAAAGGATTCTCTTGTAAAATATGGTGTTAAAAAACCGATTAGAATTGCACCTACCGGCATTAACTTTGAACCATTCAGAAAATTTGATGAATCTGACATTATTGAATTAAAAAATGAATTGGGGCTTGACGAAAGTGTTCCTATAGTATTATATTTAGGAAGACTCGCTAAGGAAAAGAGCGTTGACGTAATTTTAAACCAATTTCCTGCCCTGCTTGAAAAGCTTCCCAACACGAAATTGGTAATAGTTGGCGATGGTCCGAACCGTGAAGCACTTGCCGAACTTACTTTAAAACTCGGAGTAAAAGAATCTGTAATATTTACCGGAGCAAAGCCGTGGGAAGTCATCGGGAAATATTATAAACTCGGTGACATTTTCGTCACCGCATCAACCTCAGAAACGCAAGGTTTAACATATATTGAAGCTATGGCGGCAGGCACACCTGTCGTTGCTAAGTTTGACAAAAGTGTTGAGGGAGTGCTGACTGACGGCGAAACAGGTTATTGTTTCTATAGTAACGATGAAGCGGCTGAAGTAATGTATCGGGCATTAATCGACATTGATGGTCGCAAAAACATGGCGAAAACGGCGTTTGAACGCATTAATCATCTTTCAAGCGCAAAATTTGCCGAAACTGTCGAAAGTATTTATACCGAAGCGATAGAATTTTCAAAAAAGAACAAAAAGAGGAGGAAACACTAATGGTAATAATCTTAAAACAAAAACATGAGCAACAACAGCTTAACAATCTTTTAAAATGGATTGAGAATCAAAACGTTAAAGCAACGGTTGTAACCGGTGAAGCATCAACAATTTTGGGTCTGGTCGGCGATACTTCGGTCATCGACATTGATATGCTTAAGGCCGTTGACATCGTTCAAAGCGTAAAACGCATACAGGAACCTTTTAAAGCAGCAAACAGAAAATTTCATCCCGACGACACAATTGTTGACGTTTCGGGTTTAAAAATAGGCGGCAAGGATTTCACAATCATTGCCGGACCGTGTTCTGTTGAATCTCGTGAGCAGATATGCGGCATAGCCGCCAACGTTAAAAAAGCGGGCGCTTCTGTCCTCAGAGGCGGCGCTTTCAAACCTCGCACATCTCCCTATGCGTTCCAAGGCATGAGAGCCGAAGGCATTGACTTGCTGTTGGAAGCAAAAAAGCAAACAGGTATGCCGATAGTTTCAGAAATAATGAATATCAATCATATAGATTTGTTTGAAAATGTTGACATAATCCAAGTCGGCGCAAGAAATATGCAAAATTTCGAGATGCTTAAAGAATTAGGCAAGTTGAACAAACCGATTTTGTTAAAAAGAGGTTTGTCAAGCACGATTGAAGAATTGCTGATGAGTGCCGAATATATTTTGGCGGGTGGAAACAAAGACGTAATTCTTTGCGAACGCGGAATCAGAACTTTTGAAACCTATACAAGAAATACTCTCGATTTGGCTGCAATTTCTCTTTTGAAAGAACTTACGCACCTTCCCGTCGTGGTCGATCCGAGCCACGCAACAGGAATTTCAAGATTGGTTAAGCCAATGTCAATGGCTGCGGCTGCCGCAGGTGCTGACGGCGTTATTATTGAAGTACATAACGACCCTGCCAACGCCTTGTGTGACGGCGCTCAATCAATTACACCCGAGATTTTTGAGGATGTTGTCGCAAACATAAACAAGCTGTTGCCCGCTTTGGGTAAAAACTCTGTCAAAACCGTATGATTGATTTTAGACAGTACAAAAAATTCGAGTTTCCGGAAGATGCGATAGTTGCCTGTCAAGGTGTTGAAGGTTCATATTCGCAGATTGCGGCAAAATCGTTGTTTGGAAACCCAGAAATCATGTATATGCGAACATTTGACGGCGTTTTTCGCGCCGTTGACCAAGGGTTGTGTCGATATGGGATTTTGCCTGTCGAAAATTCTATCGGTGGTTCTGTTACGGCTGTTTATGATTTGATGAAAGCGTATAATTTTTATATTGTTCGCGGCGTTAAAGTGACAATTTCCCACGTTCTTTTGGCAAAGGAAAAAGTCGGACTCGATAAAGTAAGTGAAATATATACTCACGAACAAGCCGCCGCTCAATGCGGCAGGTTTTTAGATGAAAACTCACGAATTAACTTAAATATATGCGGCAACACCGCCGCCGCTTCGTTGTTTGTTTCCGAAAGCGAAAGAACCGACATCGCGGCGATATCGTCCGAAAACTGCGAAGAATTATACAATCTGTCGGTCATAGCCAAAAACATTCAGAACAACGAAAACAACTATACTCGCTTTATCTGCATTTCAAAGGATTGCGAAATTTTTGACGATTCGGATAAAATAAGCCTAATGCTTTCGTTAGAGCATAAGGCAGGAACATTGCACGAGGTTATAAAACAATTCGCTGATTTGAACCTTAATCTTACAAAACTTGAATCACGCCCAATCGAGGGAACCGATTTTGAGTTTATGTTTTATTTTGATTTGCAAGCCAACATTAACGATAAAGGTGTCGGCGAATTGATTAACAATATCAAACACGTTAAGGAATTTATGTTTTTAGGCAATTATAAAGAAATTGTCTAGATTGTATTCGGAGATGAAGCTCTCCCGTGATTAAAACTGTTTTGAACAGTTTTGTCTAAACCGCAATAATGCTGATAGCTTCTGCGAATTTTAACGCTATTAAAAATAGTGTTTTTATCGTGGAGCTGTCAGCATTTTTATGCTTCACGGGAGGGAGAACTTTATGTTGACAAGTTTAGCTTTAATATTTTTATGCGGTTTGCTGATAGGCTCTGTTTTCCAAAAACTGAAACTGCCGGGCCTAATCGGAATGTTAATAACCGGCATACTTTTAGGACCTTATGCCTTAAATTTGCTGGACGATTCCATCCTTTCCATTTCCGCAGATTTGCGTGAATTGGCGCTTATAATCATTCTCACACGCGCGGGTCTTTCGTTGAATTTATCCGATTTGAAAAAAGTCGGCCGCCCTGCCATTTTAATGAGCCTTGTCCCGGCGTTTTTTGAAATGCTCGGCATGATTTTACTTGCACCTGCGTTTTTTAACATATCTCTGTTGGATTCCGCGATTTTGGCGGCAATTATCGCATCAGCTTCCCCCGCTGTAATAACGCCGAGAATGTTAAATCTAATAGACAAGGGTTATGGGACGGATAAAAACATTCCGCAGTTAATTTTGGCTGGGGATTCGGTTGACGATATAACGAACATCGTCATTTTCACTTCACTTATTGAACTTGCCGGCGGAGGGGAAATATCGGCTGTTCGGTTTGCAATAATACCCATTTCCGCCTTATTGGGCATTGCGCTCGGCGTTTTAATAGGGTTTCTGTTGACTATATTGTTTAAAAAAATTCATATTCGAGATTCCGCAAAAGTTATTCTCATTTTAGGCATCGCTTTCTTATTTATTACTTTAGAAAACACTTTAGATAACCTTCTTCCTTTTTCGGGCTTACTTCCTGTCATGACAATGGGCGTGATTATTTTGAACAGATTACCTGTCGCTGCAGAAAGAATTTCCTTGAAGTTTTCAAAGCTGTGGGTTGGTGCTGAAATACTTTTGTTTGTTCTTGTCGGCGCGAGCATGAATATAGGCTATGCTTCCTCTGCTATACTGAAAACTATTATTTTGCTTATTGTTGTGCTGATTATGCGAGCGGTCGGAATTTTGCTTTGCCTTATAAAAACAAATTTAAATTTTAAAGAACGCCTTTTTTGCACCTTTACGGGCATTCCCAAGGCAACCGTTCAAGCCGCAATCGGCGCTATTCCCTTAACAATGGGTTTGCCGAACGGCGACATTTTTCTTACAGTCGCAATATTATCTATTTTATTTACCGCTCCGATCGGTGCGTTTATCATTGATAAAACATATCCCCATTTGCTCTCGAAAAAAGCGGAATTAAAAAAATAACAATCGAATTTGCTTTGAATTTGCTTTCGTTTTTTTGTTCAAGCCTACAAGAATCTGCAAAAATCCCGATTCTGCTGTGATAAGATTTATTTCCAATCTTACATAGGAGGATAAAAATGAACGAAAGCAAACAACAACCATCATTCGAATTGCCGTCGAACATCCGACAAATAGGAACTATCGGTGACGGAATGAGAATCTATGTCGAGGATTATGTCAACACCTATCTCAAGCAATACGCCGAATCAGGCGGACACTGTGAAAAACTTGCGTTTCTGGTGGGCAAAAACATGATAATCGACGGTCGCCCGCATTTGTTTATAAGCGGCGCAGTGCAAGGAAAATTCGGAGAATTTGAAGATGGTGTCGAAAATTTCACCGATAAATCATATTCTTACGCAGAAGAACAAATAGCGCAATATTTCGACGACTATGAAATCGTCGGCTGGATGCAGTCACAGCCGGGTTACGGCGTTTCGCTCAACAAAGCATATCGTGAGTTTCACATGAATAATTTTACAAAGCCTTGGAACGTCCTTTTTGTCATGGATCCTGTCGAACGCGTGAGCAGTTTTTATGTTTGGAATGAAAACAATTCAGAAATGACCGAAACGAGAGGATATTTCATCTATTACGACAAGAACCCCGGAATGCAGGAATATATGCTCGAAAACAAAATAATCAAGCTGTCGGTTAAGGATAAAGCTGCTTGTAAGGCTCTAACCTCCTCTCCTGCCTTGAAAGAACCCTCTGCCGTTCTAAAGAAAACGAAAGAAGAAACTCCTGAATATAAGCGAGTTATTAATATGCTTGTAAGCCTTTCTGCTGTACTTTTTGTCATTTGCTTCATTATGGGTGCGGGAATCATTCAAAGCGACAGCCGTGTTGCAAAACTTGAACGTAATTACAACGCTCTCGATTCGGCATACAGTTATCTCGTGGCGGAAGAGTCCAAACCAAACACCCAATCGGTTTTTGCAGAAACAGTCTCTTCTGAAGGTGACAACATTTACGAAATAGACATTGACCAGCCTCTTGAAGCGGCAAAAGCAGAAGCAACAGCAATAGCCACAGCCACCGAGTTCCCCAGTGCTTCGCCGACAGAGCCGCCAACGACATTACCCACAGAATTGCCGACGGAAGCTCCTAGCGAGCAGCCTACTCAACTTCCGCCAACCGTTGCCCCCGCTGCCAATCTCTCATGGAATCAAACGCCAGAAACCTATACTGTTCAGCAAGGTGACACTCTAAACTACATAAGCTATAAATTTTACGGTACCCCCGACAAGGTTCAAGATATTATGGCAATCAACGACATGACTGACCCTGATTTAATATATTTCGGAAAAGTAATTTATTTGCCGTGATTATTTTGAAAACGGAGGTATCAACGCTATATGATAACGAATCAAACCGCAGAATTGGAACAAATAGCGGCGGAATTGGCACACGAAGTCAAAAATCCGCTTTCATTGGTCAGCGCAGGGGTCGATCTTCTCGAACTTAACGACACACATGAAGAAAACGCAAAAAATTACAGCTTAATGCGCCGTGAAATCGGAAAAATAAATGACTTGCTTCTTGATTTTATTCAATTTGCAAAACCACAGGAAAACAATTTCAATGAGGTTTCGCTTTTGACTATGATTTGCGAGCTGATTGATTTATTAAAAACGGCGCACAACAAAAAAATTGAATTTGAGATTGTTTGCCGCCCACGCTCGTTAAGAAAAGAACTGTTTAACGCCGCAGAAAACTTTACCATATTTGCCGATTCGGGCAAAATCAAACGTGTTTTTCAAAATTTATTGAAAAATGCGGTCGAAGCCGTTACAAACAAGCGGTTTGACAACGGGGAACACGGGAAAATAAAAGTGATATTTCTCAAGACAAGAAAGCACATTATTATAAAAATAATTGATAACGGCATAGGACTTGACAAGGAACAAGCCGCCATGCTCTGCCGCCCGTTTTTCACAACGAAAACGGGCGGCAGCGGGCTTGGCTTATATTTGTCGAAAAACATCATCTCCGATCACGGCGGAACGCTTTACATTTCGGGCGAACGCGGCAAGGGCTGTAAATCGGAGGTGATATTTCCTGTAAACTTTACTTAAATTCCACTGCACCCTTTTGTTTAAGGGTCTTAATATCGTTTGACATCATATATGAATTTGATGCCGAAATCAAATTGTTTCCCGAATAGAGCAGTCTTTCGATATATTTTGACTGATCCGCTCCATAGGACGAGGATTTTAAATAGTCTTCCTGCGACAAATGCGTAAGCTTCCCGCCCAGCTCAAAGCCGGTTTTCAAATTGATATTGTAAACATAAGCGCCATCGAACTCAAACTCGCCATACCATCCGTCGGCGCTGTTGTTGCTGTAAACCGTAATCGGGAAAGCCAAAAGCTCGCGTTCCTTCGAGAACAGCAACGCCTTATGATCATATAAAAGCGGCGATGACGTGCCTCTTCCTCCGATTATTTCGTTAAACATTTCAATCGGGTTAGTCATGTCGCTTACATCAAACAACGCTATTTTCACGCCGAGAACATTCACATTGCCATATTTGTCGGTTGTTGTGTCTCTGCCGAAGCCGATTAAATGGTTTTCATCATAAGGATGCAAATATTCGCTGTAGCCGGGAATTTTCAACGCTCCCATGATTTCGGGATTGTAGGGATCTTCCAAATCAAACGCGAAAAGCGGATCTGTTTGCTTGAAAGTCACCATATATGCCCTCGACCCCATGAAGCGTGTCGAATAAATACGTTCGCCGGGGGCTATATCAGTTATTTCCCCGGTAATATTCAACATCGAATCAAGAACAAATAGATTGTTGCTTTCGTAAAATTTATTGCCGTATTCAACCGTGTGAGTTGCAATTCGCAGGAATCCTTTGTTTTCATCGAGTGAAAACTGGTTCAACGGTTGTCCCTGAACAACTCCTGAGTTTGTAAAAACAATTTCACCATTGTCAACAGCGAATTTGTAAATATTCGTTTTATAACCGCTTCCGTTATAATCAGTATTCGCCAAATAAAGATTTTTGTCGGACATATAGACGATTTCACCGCATCCAAGGAAGTTCTGTACAGTGGCGGTGTTTTGCGGCTTATCTATGTTAAACCCGACAATTGTTGTTATGTTATCGTCGGCTATATTCGGGAAATATCCAAGCATATCATAGCCGTTTTCAATTTTTTTGCCATTGTCTTCGCAGTATGGCGTGAAATCAAACCATTGATGTGCCCATGTGTTTGCTATAAAATAGACGCTTGAGCCGATTTTGCGAGATGAAAGATAATCGCCTTCAACCTTGACTGTTCGTTCAAATTTTGGGCTTGTACGGTCTTTAATATCAATCACTACGGCCTTTGTTCTGTATCCGCCGCGTTTATAGTCAGTTGCGCTGTCATATACAAATGTTTCATAGGACGAACCTATCGTTATAATCTTGTCGCCATCGACATAAATTTCAGAAAAATTGAAATCGTCTTCCACTTTAAAGCTCGACAAATGTTTAAGCGAGCCGTCTTCGTTTATTTCCACGATTTCAATAGCACCGTTGTGCGAATAATAAACGTATTTGCCGTCGGTTTTTATTATGTCAGCTTCGTCTACACCTGCTACTTGAACATTGGTCTGCGAAAAATCATCTGATTCGCCCATGCCCATACCTGAGTCTTCGCTTTGAGCCGCCACAACATTATATTCCATTTCATAATCTACGCCATCTTCTAAAATATCACCTGTGTTTTTTTCATCCCATATACCATTAATTTTAAACTCATTGGGATTATAACCAATCAAATTATAAAGTTTTTCCTTAGTTCCGACGAAGTTAAGCCCCGAAAACGCCGAAATGACGGCTGTAATCGCGTCTTTGTCTTTCGCCGCATTGAGTTTTTCGGCATCATTGGCAATTACGACAAGCCCTCTGTCATAAAATGCTTGCTTTCCAAGCGCTTCGGCGACAAATCTCACTGGAACAAACACGCGATTCTCCGAAATTTCAGAGCTTACATCCATTTTAATTTCCTTCGCATTTTTGCCGTCTTTTTCCGATATGTTAATTACATCGCTGCCTGTTTTAAGAGAAAGAGTTATTTCGCCTTTTTTGATATAGGCGGTTGATTCGTCGGCTTTCCATTCGACCTCACAACCAAAAGCTTCGGAACAAAAACGCAACGGCACGAAAGTTCTGCCGTTTTTCAAATAAGGTGCGACAAAAGAATTGTCGGGGTCAATTTGCTTCTGCTCAGCGTTTACATAGCATTTAGAATTGCCGATAAACATTAAAACGCCGCTGTCGAGAATCTTGTTTCCTGTTGGAACGGCAAAGCCTATCGTCGGCAAAAATGTTAGAACCATTGCCGTCACAAGAATGAAGCTGATTGAAGAAATTAATTTTTTCATTGTAAAACCTCCTTAAATGTTTTATTATAATTATAAACTTCGTTTCATGAGCAATCATTACACGTTCGTAAAATATTTTTTATTGTATGTCTTTATTATATAATAAATCTTAAAAATTACAATAATTTTATCGGAGGAATTTCACATATGAACAACAAGGCGTTATCAACGCTTGAATTTAATAAAATAACTGAGCTTCTTGCCGCAAAGGCAATTTCCCAACCGGGAAAAGAGCGCTGTCTTGCGCTTGTTCCGATCATTGATATTGACGAAATAAAGCGGCTTCAAACCGAAACGAGCGAAGCGTCAGGGCAAGTTATGCGAAAAGGCGCGCTTCCTCTCGGCGGCATTTGCGACATTCGCCCGATGGTTAAACGCTCTGTTTCAGGAGGTTCTCTGTCGATTGCCGAGTTGCTCGGTGTGGGCGACTTTCTTCATGTTTCAGGCAAAGTGATTAACTACGCCAAAACCGCCGTTTCGGAAGAGCAATCTACACCTGTTCGTGATTTGTTTGAATCTATCACCGAGGCACCAAGGCTTTCCGCCGAAATCGACCATTGTATAATGAACGACCAAGAGCTTCACGACGACGCAAGCCCGAAGCTTCGAGAAATAAGGCGCGAAGTAAACATTTCAAACGGACGTGTTCGCGAACATTTAAACAGCATAATCCACTCGGCAACATATAAAACAATGCTTCAAGATTCCGTAATAACAATTCGAAACGGGCGTTTCTGCGTACCGATTAAATCTGAACACCGCAACAATTTTCAGGGAATGATTCACGATCAGTCTTCAACAGGCGCGACACTTTTCATCGAGCCGATGAGTGTTGTTTCGCTAAACAACAAGGTTAAACAGCTTCTTTCAGATGAACAAAAGGAAATCGAGGCGATTTTACGCAAACTGTCGGCAATTGTCGCCGAATACGGCGAAATTTTAACAATAAATTCGGAAGCGCTGACAGAACTTGATTTTATTTTCGCAAGGGGCAGTCTTTCGGTTGATATGCGGGCAAGTGAGCCTGTTTTCAACACTAAACGCGAAATTAATATTAAAAAAGGACGACATCCGCTTCTCGACCCTGCGACTGTTGTCCCGACAGACATCTATTTGGGGCGAAATTTCCACACTTTGCTCATTACAGGCCCTAACACGGGCGGCAAAACCGTTTCATTGAAAACACTCGGGTTATTTACGCTTATGGGACAGGCGGGGCTTCACATTCCTGCGTTTGACGGTTCCGAACTCGCCGTTTTCGACGATGTTTTCGCAGACATAGGCGACGAGCAGTCAATTGAACAAAATTTGAGCACATTTTCGAGTCACATGACCAATATAATTAACATACTTGCCGAAGTTACCAATTATTCGCTTGTTCTTCTTGACGAACTCGGCGCAGGAACCGATCCGACCGAGGGTGCTGCACTCGCCATTGCGATGATTGAACATTTACGCGGAAGAGGAATCAGAACAGCGGTAACAACTCATTACAGCGAGTTGAAGGTCTATGCACTTTCAACAGACGGTGTCGAAAACGCCGCCTGCGAGTTTGACGTTGAAACACTTCGCCCGACATATAGGCTTTTAATCGGTATTCCCGGAAAAAGCAACGCTTTTGCCATTTCGAGAAGACTCGGACTTTCCGAGGAAATAATCGACAGTGCAAAAGAAGTTTTAAGCCACGAGGACGCACGTTTTGAGGACATTATCACTGATTTGGAAATAAGCAAAAAATCGGTAATAATAGAAAAGGAACGTGCAGAAGCATATCGGCGTGATGCTGAGCTGTTAAAAAAAGATTATGAGAATCAGAAAAACAAATTGCAAACTCAACGTGATAAGCTGCTTTCAGACGCAAGAGTCGAAGCGAGAAGAACCTCCGAGCAAGCCAAGGCAGAAGCCGATGCGATAATCAAAAAAATGAGAAAAATGCTTGCGGGCGGTCACAGCATTAAGGATTTAGAAGAAAAACGTGCAGGCTTGAAAGAAAAAATATCGAAATATGATTCGCAGGCCGTGGGAACACCCGTCAGCCGCTCAAGAAAACCCGCACCACCAACAATTAAACTCGGTGACAATGTGTTCATAAATTCCCTTAACCAATCGGGAACAGTCTCAAAAACCCCAGATTCTAACGGTAATGTTTTGGTTCAAACGGAAATAATGAGCATTAAGGCGAAACTGAAAGACCTTTCTTTAGACGAAAATCCTGCCCCGCAACCTTCTCGCAGGGAAAAAGGCTTCACCTACACGCAGCCAATTTCCTCTGAACCTGCGCTTTCCGCTGTCAAGAAATCTCTTAATATAAAAAAGGAAATTGACCTTCGCGGTTGCAACATGGACGAAGCCATCGAAAAATTAGATAAGTACTTAGATGATGTTTTCATGTCAAGTTTAGCCAAAATTGAAATCATTCACGGCAAAGGAACAGGCGTTTTGCGCGCCGCAGTTCAAATGCACTTAAAACATCACCCATACATCACTTCATTCAGACTCGGTGAATTTGGCGAGGGTGACACGGGTGTGACTATTGCCGAGTTGAAAAAATAGCTTTTATATCACCTATTTTGACGCAACCGAGGATTATGATAAACACCATATAAATCCCGATTATCAAGCAAACAGCCGCCGCTAGCCCTGCAATTCCCCCAATCGTCGGAAGCAATATTTTTCTTGCCAAAAACCCAACGGTAAGGCTTGATGCTGCTGACGCTATTGTAGGTTTAACAAACCAATCCCCTATTTTCAATTTAATTTCCGCTGTTTTTTTGATTTTTAAAACACTGAAAATTGTCACGATAAGCATACTGACAAACCAGCCCAAAAGAAATGCGTTTATGCCAAAGCTCGGCACAAGAAAATAGATGAACGCTATATTAATTGTCGAGCTTAACAGGCTGTGTTTGAAAATGAAAACTTGCTCGCCCAAGCCGTTAAGAATACCCGAAAGGGTTATGTTAATGTACCAAAGAGGACACATCAACCCCATTAAAAACAGCATTTCGGAAATGTCCTGATTATAAATAACCTTTCCCAATTCATTCGGAAGTGTCAGGAAAATTCCCGCCGCACCAATTCCCAATAACGCCGTGAACATTATCGATTTTGAAATTGTATGGGAAATACGTTCTTGATTTTTCAACGTCGCCGATTCTGTAATCGCGGGAACTAACGTGATGGAAAGTGCTGTAAGCAAAGCCGACGGGAAAAATATCAGAGGCATTGCCATTCCCGTTATTCTCCCGAACGCACTGATTGCTTCTTTTCTCGTCATTCCGAACGCCTCAAGCCGCTGCGGTATAAGCGCGTTTTCAACTGTTGCAAGCAACGAGCCGCTTACTCTGTTCAGCGTTAGCGGCAACGCCATTGCCGTTAGCGCTGCCAAAGTTTGCTTTGTTGACAAAGTTGGGCGTTTGTTTAGCGAATGTTTAAGCTTGAATTTTCTGTATGAATAGAGCATATACAAAAACGAAATGAATTCTTCGGCGACAATGCCAATTACCGCCGCCGAACAGGCATATTCCAGTCCCAACGGCATCATCGACCCTGCAATCATCCAAATAACTGTCATTCTTACGAGTTGTTCAATTACTTGGCTGATTGCAGGTGTTTCCGGTTGTGAAAGCCCTATGAAATATCCTCTTATAGCCGACCCTGCCGCCATAAACGGCAACGCCGCCGACAGAATTTGAATCGGCATAATCGTTCGTGCGTCACGGAATACATAAACGGCTATGTAACGCGCCCCGCCGAACATCACGATTGTCAGCAAACACGCCGTCGAACACGAGATTACAAGCGCTTGTTTCAGCGCCATTCCCATGTTACCGTATTCTTTTTTTGCATTTTCACGCGCGACAAGCTTTGAAACGCTTGTAGTAATGCCCGAGCAGGCTATGCTCCACGCAAGGGAATATAAGGGCATGATAAGCTGATAAAGACCTACCCCTTCGGCACCTATTGCATTCGTTATGTAAATTCGGTAAACAAAACCTAAAAGACGTGTTATTACACCCGCCGATGAAAGAATCAGCGCACCTTGGAAAATGGTTTTCTTTTTTATTGACATATATACTCCCGACATTTCAGACAAACTGTTGATAAATCTTATTCGGAGTATACAAGTTATATGCAAATTAATACTTTTTTATCTGAAAATTTTTATTCATTACTGACCACTTTCACAACAACGTCAATACTTGCCTCAAGTTCTATGTTAATGACTCTTAATATGGAACATCTGATATTTTTCAACCATTCTTCGTGTTTCACCAAACTTCTCCCAATTTCGGTTCCATCGTCGTATGATGCCGCCCAGTTAAGAAACTCTTGAGTTTCTTCATATCTATTTTCGCCATAGAATACTGCTTTTCCATAACGCTCATATTCACGCTTTTTCAAACGTTCCAACCGAATTTCCACCGGCACATATACAAATACGACCAAATCGAAATATGGAATTAAATCATCGCCCCATCCTGAAATCGAACCACTTAACACCCATCTGTCATTTTTCGACAAATCCTCGCCCATCATCTTCAGGCATTCATTATGTTCTCGTTTTGCCGTAAATGGATTAGCTGTCGGCAGCCAAAAATAGTTGTCTGAATCAAAATGCGAATAGCCCAATTGCTTACTGATGATTTTGGCAATCGTTGTCGTGCCTGAACCCGACGCCCCGAAAATATGTATGCGTTGTTTCATGGTAACTGCTCCATTCTTAATCCTATTACATTTTTCAATATATTCATACGTTTTTCCAAATTCAGTAAGTTTATCGTACCGCTATTTATTGCATCTATAATAGGTGCCGCCGACCTGTATATTGCTGCCTTGATTAAGAACAGTAAAATAATATCTTTCTCATAATCATTATTATAAACTTGTAAAAATTTCTCAATTTCTACCCATGTGACATGGTCTTTTTGCCAAAACAAATTCCAATATAAAAATTGACACAATGAGTACCATTCATTTGCATATTAAGGTGTGAAATCAATAATAGACTCCACCTCATTGCCACAAAAAACAAAATTGTCGGCACCCAAATCTGAATGTATTAATTGGCGAGGTTGATTATCCAACTTATCTTTGTTTGTTAATAGAATATTGATTGCTGTTATCAATTCGATTCTACATACGTCTGTAATAAGAGGACGGTATTTGTTCATGAAATATCCTGACAAAAAATCTATTGATTTTGCGAAATCCCACGCATTTTTGTTTTCAATTTCTTCCGATGAAAATGAAACTGTTCTCAAAACTTCATTGAATTTCTTAACATAACGAATTGCATTCCTCGTTTGTGTCCAATTCAAGACGCGCAAGCAATCTCCATCAATAAATTCGTATAAAGCAACCCCATCATCTGTGCACGAATCATTGCTTTTAGTTTTTATTATTCTGCTCATTCGAAAACCATTACGAATCAACGCCTGCGAACTCTTCTCATAAATTCGCAGAAAATCAACACGCTCATGCATTTTCGCAATATATTTTTTATTATCAGTTGATATCAGATATGTGTTACCGCTGCCCTTTTTCGTTGCGCAGATGCTTACTGATAGATGAAACATCGAAATTTTCCTCAAGCGTTTTATTTAAGCTCATGTGCATACTCCAATTGATATAGTCTCACTGAGTGTTTATTATTCCGGGAATACCGGTTAATGCCCCACTAAACAATTCTCTAACCATACTCCATTCTGCTAATTTCGATTCATGTTGACAAATAACGTCTCTAGTGACCAACAAGGCGCGATTTTCTCGGATATCCAAAACCAGCCATTTGAGTTTTTTATCCTGATAATTTCCAAAATCAAATAATTTGCTAATTGTTGATAATTCATATCGGCATAAAGTTTACTCTGGAACAGTTAAGTAATAAAACACTTTTTCATTTATTATCTTATGCGCCGCCCAATCTTCTTCTATGCGCTTTTTAATATATGAAGCGTCAGTAAAACCGGTGTCACCTCTCTTATCACAATGCTTTTTCAGCAGTTCTTGAGAAATATCCAAATAAATTACTGCTTCACAATCAAGTATTACAAATCCAAATAGCGGGCATCCGGGAGTAACAATTACTTTCTCATACGCTAACTTATATATTGAGTCCATTATTTCTTCTGTTATCGGAGTTTTACTTAACGCCTCAGTTTCCGCCTCTGATATTTGAGGCCATAATACATCATCAATATCAACACATTTATATTGAAACAATTGTTGCATCAAGGTTGTTTTACCGCAACACATCGTTCCTATTACACAGATTCGTTCATTTTTATGCCTTTCAAATATCGCTGTTAAAGTGTTTATCATCTCGGCGGTTGTAAACAGACCGGGCATTTGTTTGTCCTCCAAAGATTTAATTAAACTCACTCTATTGCAAGACTTGCGCCACGATTATGTCAAGCACAGGCAAACTACAAAATCGTGAGCAAAATAACAAAAATTCTATTTTCGGAAATCATCCGCTTGTGCATGGTTACGCCTTGCCACCATACGATTCCAACGCATTATCTCATTGTTATGCGTTGGGTCGTACTTGTCCATGATTTTAGCCCACTGCTTCGTAACGCGAACGCCGTCACCATCTAAATCGTCGCCAGTCTCGATTGAGAACAGCTTTGTTTTCTCAAAATGCCAACGCCACCAATCCAATGAATGGAAATAGTAGAAATCCGGCCACCAATTCGATTCCATTTCATCGGGAACTTTTCCGTTAAATTCTTTGTCCGGCCCCCAAAGTGCAAGTCCGAATTGCCCTTCCGGACGGAGCAAATGAGCCATATAGTCAATCAAATAGTTATCCGCCGTTCCGTACATTTGGAATGAGTTTATGCAGACAATTGCATCAAAAAAATCACTCGCATACGGCAAAGCATGAGCTTCGCCATGAATCGGGAAAACCAGGTCTTGCACACCGGCTTCGCAGATGCGTTTCCAGTTGTCCGAGGGACTTATCCACAAATCGCTTGCAAACACTGTTACTCCAAACTCTTTTGCAAGAAAAATCGAAGTCAAGGCATTGCCGCACCCCATATCAAGTACGCGCATTCCGGGTTTTAATTCCATAACCCGTGATAGCGATTCAACAAGCCACAGGCATTGACAGCCCATTTTGTTTTCATACATCCACTCCGGGTCGTATTTTGCTGCCAGAGGATATTTTTCATCAATAATGAGCTTCATTTTTTCTTCGTGGGTAAGCACTTCAAGCCTCCTCCGTTTTGTTAATTCGTATTGCTAAAATACATTCATCATCGCCGGATAGCACTGTTTTGTATGGTTCTATCAACACATTTTCTCCGAATATCGGCACGAACATCGGACGATAAAACTCTGCTCCACATTTACAATAATACTTCGGTTTGGGTTCATTTGCGTGATTATAGTGGTCGCAATGGCAACGCTCGCCTATCAGCGTTTTGTTTTCGGCACAACCGCCGCCGCTATCACAAGCATACATTTTAGTAATAAAAATCGTACTATCACTTTCATCATACCAAATGCGTTTTCCAATAACACTCTGTCGTTCCATTTCATCCGTGAATGAAGCAACATCATCAGATTTTCTGTAAATGTCGATTGCCTTTTGTACGGCTTCTTGTCCAATATTACAAGGGCAAATTTTATGTATTGTGTATGGATGATTTTCGTACATTTCACTACCTCCATATCAGCCGTTGCATTCTAATTACTACAAATCCACTTTCCACGACATCCCATACACACATCATCCTTCACAACCGCCCCTTGAAATCATCATACCCAAATTCTCTAACCACAACAAAATCGCCGCTCTCTTTCCTAACCGCGATAGAGGGAAGCGGCATTCCGTTAAAAGTATTATTCTTAACCATAGAATAGTGCGCCATATCGCAAAAAATCAGCTTGTCGCCCTCTTTCAACGGCTCATCAAAGGAATAATCGCCGATTATATCCCCCGCAAGACAAGTCGGCCCGCCCAAACGGTATAAATACGGTTTTTCTCCCGTCTCTCCTGCGTTGATAATCTTAGGACGGTATGGCATTTCAAGCACATCGGGCATATGACAAGCCGCGGACGTGTCAAGAATGGCGATGTTCATTCCGTTTTCGACGATTTCCAAAACAGAAGCAACCAAAAATCCTGAGTTTAGGACCACCGCTTCTCCCGGCTCGATGTAAACCTCAACGTCGTATTTTTCCTTTACCTTACAAACACAATCAACCAACAAATCAACATCATAATCCTCTCGAGTTATGTGATGTCCTCCGCCGATGTTAAGCCATTTCATTTTGCTAAGCCATTTTCCGAATTTTTCCTCAACCGCTTGAAGCGTACTTTCCAAAGCGTCGGCATTTTGCTCACAAAGCGTGTGAAAATGAAGCCCGCTTATTTCTTCTAAATGTTCGGGCTTGAAATTTTTCTTCGTCACACCCAAACGAGAACACGGCGAACACGGGTCATATATTGCATGATCACCCGTAGAACATTCGGGATTGATGCGAATGCCGCACTCGCGCCCATTTGTTCTATCCTTAAATTTTTGCCATTGAGCAAATGAATTGAAGATTATATGGTCGCATATCCGCGCAATTTCATCAAATTGTTCCTCCGAATACGCGGGTGAAAAGACATGAGTTTCGCCGCCCATCTCCTCAAAGCCAAGCTTTGCTTCAAACAATCCGCTCGCGGTCGTTCCGTGTAAATATTTTCCGATTAGGGTATAGAGCGAATACATTGAAAAAGCTTTTTGCGCCAATAAAATTTTACAGTCGGTTCTTTCGATAACCGACCGTAAAATTTCCAAGTTTTTTATAAGCAACGATTCGTCAACATAATAAAAAGGTGTTTTAATATCGTCAAATTTCATCAATCAACCAACTCCGGTGAAAAGTCTTCCTGCCACGGCAAGCCCCATTTGTTTAACGCTTCCATAAACGGATCGGGGTCAAATTCCTCGATGTTATAGACACCCGGTTTTTGCCACGTTCCGTTCATAACCAACATTGCGCCGATCATCGCAGGAACGCCCGTTGTATAGGAAATTGCCTGTGAACTTACTTCCTTGTAACATTCTTGATGGTCGCATATGTTGTATACATAATAAGTTTTTTCTTTCCCGTCTTTTATTCCCCGGAAAATACAACCGATGTTTGTCTTGCCGACCGTTCTCGGTCCTAAACTTGCAGGGTCGGGCAAAACGGCTTTTAAAAATTGCAGCGGAATTATTTGCTTTCCTTCAAAATCAATCGGCTCAATTGAAGTCATTCCGACATTTTCAAAGCATTTCAAATGCGTAATATAACTTTGTCCAAACGTCATAAAGAAACGAATTCGCTTAATCCCCGGCATATTCAACGCAAGCGACTCAATTTCCTCATGGTGAAGCAAATACATATCCTTTTGTCCAACTTCTTTAAAGTTATATTCACGCTTGATTTCCATCGGTTCAGTTTCAACCCACGCGCCATTTTCCCAATAACTGCCGTTTGCGGTCACTTCCCTGATGTTTATTTCGGGGTTGAAATTTGTCGCGAACGGATAGCCATGGTCGCCGCCGTTGCAATCGAGAATGTCTATATAATGAATTTCGTCAAAATAATGTTTCAGCGCATATGCCGAAAAAACGCCGGTTACGCCGGGGTCAAAGCCGCTTCCCAAAAGAGCTGTTATTCCCGCTTGCTCAAAACGCTCGCGATATGCCCATTGCCATTTATACTCAAACTTCGCCTCGTCCTTCGGTTCATAGTTTGCAGTATCCACATAATTTGTTTTCGTCGCAAGACAAGCGTCCATAATTGTTAAGTCCTGATATGGCAGTGCCAAATTGAGGACGACATCGGGTTTATAATCATTTATCAGAGCGATAAGTTCATCAACATTGTCGGCGTCAACTTGCGCCGTCGTGATTTTCGTCTTTCCGCCGTCTAATTTGGTTTTCAAGGCATCACATTTGCTTTTTGTACGGCTGGCTATGCAAATTTCACCAAACACTTCGCTGTTTTGGCAACATTTATGAATGGCGACACTTGCCACCCCGCCGCAGCCGATTATTAAAGCTCTTCCCATTTTTCATTCCTCCGTATCATTTTAAAAAATCAACAACAACTCTCTGAGCAGCTTACAAGCCAACGCCGTAGACATTCCGCTTTGGTCATAAATCGGCGACAGCTCAACCATGTCAAAGCCAACAATATTAAGCGGTTCTAGCAGTTTCGCGGCGCTTAAAAGCTCTATAAAACTTACCCCTCCCGCTTCCGGTGTTCCTGTCCCCGGTAAAACCGACGGATCAAGCACATCAAGGTCGAGCGTAAAATAAACAGGTTTTCCCTTTAACTTACGGACAGTCTCTTCCAATCCGTCAAAAGTGAATTTTTGTGTGGACACACGTTCTTTTCCCCATAAAAATTCACTTTTATCACCCGAACGTATGCCGAATTGATATATTTTTTCATCACCCAAAATATCCCAGACTCGGTGCATAACCGTCGCGTGAGAGAGCTTTGCGCCCAAATAATCATCACGCAAATCGGCGTGTGCATCAAAATGAACAACGTGCAAATCCGGATATTTTTTGTACAAAGCCCTTATGACCGCCATTGTAACGAGATGCTCTCCGCCAAGCATTACGGGTCGTTTTTTGTCGTTTAACATTTCGTCCGTAAAGCTTTCTATTTCATCCAATGCGGTCTTTGCTTCGCCAATGCAAAGCTCAATATCCCCTGCATCGAAAACCTTTATTTCTTCCAAATCCTTGTCCAAATAAGGGCTGTATGTTTCAATTCCGAACGATTCGGCACGCATTGCTTTGCTTGCAAAACGTGAGCCGGGGCGAAATGATGATGTTGAATCAAACGGCGCTCCGAACAGCACAAAATCCGCTTCGGCATATGATTTATCACAGCCTATAAATGTTTCGACATTTCTATTCAACATCGCGAAGCAACTCCTCAACATAGCTTGGAAGCGCGAACGCCCCGACATGAAGCTGTGTGTTGTAATATTTCATTTTCATTCCGAGCGCATTCCATTTCACGGCCTTTAAATCGTGAACCGGGTGCAGCGTTTTTGAGGCGAACCCGAAAAGCCAGTGCCCCGACGGATATGTCGGAATGTGCGCTTGATAAACTTTACTGATGGGGAAAGATTCGACAATGCGCTTGTGAGTACGTTGCATGGCCTGCGCATCGTCTGTGTAAAACGGACTTTCGTGCTGATTTACCATAATTCCGTTTTCAGTGAGTGCTTTAAAGCAGTTTCCGTAAAATTCCTTAGTGAACAGCCCTTCTCCGGGACCGAATGGATCTGTCGAATCCACGATAATAAGATCGTATTTATTGTCAAATCGTCTTATATATTTCAAACCATCTTCATAAAAAATATTTACCCGCTCGTCATCAAACCGACAAGCCGTCGAGGGTAAATACTGTTTGCAAACTTCAACGACAAGCGCGTCAATTTCAACGAGCTCAATGCTTTCAATCGTTTGATATTTCACCAATTCACGAACAACGCCGCCATCACCTGCGCCTATTACAAGAACATTTTTAACCTCGGGATGTATCGCCATCGGAACGTGTACCATCATTTCATGGTAAATAAATTCATCCTTTTCAGTCAGCATCATATACCCATCCAATGTAAGAAACCGCCCGAATTCTTTTGAATCGAAAACATCAATCCGTTGAAATTCACTTTGCCCGCTGTAAAGCTGTCTGTCAACTTTTATTGAAAACTCAACCTGTGATGTGTGTCTTTCCGAATACCAAAGTTGCATCACTCACCCTCCCATACATTTATAAATTCAATATCCATGTCCTCGGGTCCCGTCAATAAGCAACCCTTTTCCTTAGCATATCTTATATAATCGACAATATCTTTTGTTATTCTCTCGCCGGGTGCTAAAATCGGTATTCCCGGCGGATAGCACATTACGAACTCACAACAAATATGACCTGCGCTTTCAGCAATCGGAATTTGCCGCTTTTCCGAATAAAACGCTTTTTGCGGCATGACAACCAAATCGGGCGCTATATATTCTTGGCTTAGCATTCCCGTTTTATCACGTTTATAGCGGCGTCTGATTTCGGTCAGCGCGCTTATCAGCCGTTCAACATCCTGCTTACGATCGCCGACCGAGACATAGGCGAGCATATTTCCTATGTCGCCAAATTCAACTTGAATATCATATTCATCACGCAAAATGTCATAAACCTCAATGCCCGACAGACCAATATTCATCGTGTGAACCGACAATTTTGTGATGTCAAAATCAAACACCGAATCACCATTTATCAATTCTTGCGAAAAAGCATAGTAATCACCGATTTTATTGATTTCATCACGGGCATATTGAACCATTCCGCTCACACGTTCAAAAATCCCCTCGCCGTTAAGAGCCATGTTTTTTCTCGACAAATCAAGGCTCGAAAGCAATAAATATGATCCGCTTGTCGTTTGCGTAAGGTTAATTATTTGTCTTGCATATCCCGCGTTTACGTTTGAACCCAACAAAAGAAACGAGCTTTGCGTAAGCGAACCACCCGATTTGTGCATACTAACCGCCGCCATGTCCGCTCCTGCCTTCATTGAGGCTATTGGGAAATTTTTTCCAAAATAAAAATGTGTTCCGTGTGCTTCGTCTGCAAGAACCAACATTTTGTGCTTATGCGCAAGCTCGGTTATCGCTTTTAAATTTGAACAAATGCCGTAATAAGTGGGATTGTTTATTAAAATCGCTTTCGCATCCGGGTTTTTCGCAATTGTTTTTTCTACCGCCGCCAAGGACATTCCCAAAGGAATCCCCAGCTCGTGGTTAACCTCGGGATTAACATAAACAGGTATTGCGCCGCATATTATAATCGCGTTTATAACGCTTCTGTGGACATTTCTCGGCAAAATTATTTTCTCGTTTTTTTTACAGGCAGTCATAATCATTGCCTGAACCGCCGAGGTCGTTCCGTTAACGATAAAAAAAGCCTGTTCGCAACCAAATGCTTCCGCCGCTAATTCTTCGGATTCTTTAATGACCGAAACAGGGTGGCAAAGGTTATCTAACGGCTTCATTGAATTAACGTCGATGCTCATGCAGCGTTCACCCAAAAACTCAGTAAGCTCGGGGCAACCGCGCCCGCGCTTGTGCCCGGGAACATCGAACGGAACAATTCTCATTTTCTTGAATTTCTGAAGCGCCTCATAAATCGGCGCTTTGTTTTGACTTGTCATCTCCGTACCTCAGTATTATTGCTCCGTTACGATTATTTATAAACATTGGTACCGCTGAAAATTTCAATCATTTCACGGCGCAATCCTTCCGTGATTTGAAGTCTGTTTTTCGGAGGAAGCTCGTATACATCTGTGTTGAAAAGATAATTCTGCAAATCAATTTCCTTTATCAGCATTTTTGTGTGGAAAATATTCGCTTGATAAACATTTATGTCGATTGCGTCATATCTTTTTAATGTTTCGTCGTCTATATAATCTTGAATAGAGGTAATGTCGTGGTCGATATACAGCTTTTCGCCGTCAACCGTCCGCGTAAATCCTCTGACTCTGTAGTCCATTGTTATAATATCGGAATCAAAACTTCCTATCAAATAATCCAATGTGCTCAGCGGTGTAATTTCACCGCAGGTCGAAACGTCAATGTCGACACGGAAGGTTGCGATGGCATTGTCGGGATGATATTCGGGATAGGTGTGAACCGTGAGATGGCTTTTGTCAAGATGAGCCACTATTGTTTCATTTTCGCCGCGCATCATCGGCTTTTCCGAAATCAAAAGCGTCACACTTGCGCCTTGCGGATCATAATCTTGTTTTGCCACGTTCAAAACCGTCGCGTTAATCATTTCTGCGACACTGAACAAAATTTTTGTCAATCTTTCGGTATTATATTGTTCGCCTATGTACGCGATATAGTCCTTTTGCGCTCTCGCACTTTTAGCGTAACACACATCATAAATGTTGAAGCTCAAAGTTTTTGTAAGGTTGTTAAATCCAAATATTTTCATTTTTCCGGCCAAAGCAGTCACCTCAAATCGTTGATATAAAGCGAGATTATTTAAGCATATTTTCAATGAGTTGTCAACACAATTTACGGGTTTTGCAAATATATATTTTTTTTGACGATTTCTGCATTTCGTTTCAATATTTTCAACCTTTTTGGAAGATCGCGTTCATTGCGATATATCGCGGTTTTTCCATAGGTTTTTTTGAACTGTTCCTCGGTTAATTCCGATATCATATCAAGCTCGGGCATCATTAAACCAATTTCGATCATTTTCTCTGTATGTTTGCCTTTGTTATGAGGACAAACCATTTGGCAAACATCGCAACCATAAAGCCAATGCCCTATTGATTCTTTTTCGCCTTCGGTAAGTTCAATGTTGGTTTGCGTCAGATATGATACGCATTTTTTATATTCAAAGCCTTCGTCCAACGCTTTTCCCGGACAGCTTTTAACACAGATTCCGCAAGTTTCACAGTTCCCCTCTTTCAGAGGAACCTTATTCTCTTCGCCTTGAATTTTCAGCGTCGTAACCAATAATCCTATATTAAACAATGACCCGAATTTCTCGGAAATAGCATTACCGTTTCTTCCTGCAAACGCAATCCCCGCTTTAACAGCCAACAGCCTTTCGGATAGTTTTCCCGCGTCAACTTGCTTTCGTGAAGAATAATCCAGTCCTTCTTTCTCGGCAAATTGTTTCAGCAGGCAATCCAATTCGTCAAGTTTTTCAGCCACGGAAAGGTGATAATCCTTCCCGCACATTGACTGCGCTATTTTGCCGCGCTGTTTGTCGTCAAGCTCAAATACGTTTTCTTTACCATAACCAACACCCATAACGAATATGCTTTCTTCTGCATAGTCAAGAGAATCGGCTCGGCAAACGCCCAATAAAACATTATGTTTTTCTCTGAACTTCTCTAATTCTTTATGTATCATTTTTCTGAAAACTTTCCGAATATTTTCGGCAGCTCACTAACAAAAACCCTGCCGCACAAATACCCTAAAAATCCGTCGCTTTCCTCAAACACAATTGAATAGGCGTGCAAAATCGGAAATTTATGAATGTTTCGTTTGCCGCCATACTTAGCGTCTCCGACAATCGGATGACCAATTCCGCTCAAATGCGCTCTGATTTGGTGCGTTCTTCCCGTGATGAGTTTAACCTTTAAAACAGTAAATTCATTTTTCCTGTCGATTCGCACAGGTTCAATTTCGGTTACAGCTTCCCTGCCCTCGTCCGATTTAAAAGCCTTATTAAGCTTTGCGTCCTTAGCGAGCGAATCTTTTATGACTGTTTTTTCTTCTATAACACCATGAGCGACACAAAAATAAATTTTTTCTGCCGCTCTCGAACGAAACACTTCCGCAAGCCATTGCGCCGACGGTAGGTTTTTGGCAACGATTATAATTCCCGATGTGTTTCGATCGAGCCGATTCGCGCAAACAGGTTCAAATTGAATTGCCCCGGATTTTGCAACATGGCTTAACGCTCTGTCAACAATAGTGTCCTTATCCCCTGCTCTTTCGGGATGTGTAAGCACGCCCTGCGGCTTGTGGCAAACAATAATGTTTTCGTCCTCATAAACTAAGCTTAAATCTGCGGCATCTTTAATTCCGACTTCTTTTTCACGCGCCATTTCTTCAAACATTTTCTCGGACAAATAAACACCGACAACGTCGCCGTCTTTCAGCAAATCGCCAATCATTGCCCTTTTGCCGTTCAATTTAACATCTTTAGTTCTGACAAGTTTATAAACAAAGCTTTTCGGTGCATTTGGCAGAAGCCTGAACAAAAACTTGTCGAGCCTTTGATTCGCATTTAAAATGTCTATTTCGTATTTATTCAACATCGCTGTCATTGTCGTTCGATTTAATTCCCGTCGCCCGCCACACCAAAAACGCGTTCATGAAAGCATCAAGCGAACCGTCCATAACCGCGGCGACATTTCCCGTTTCTTCGTTTGTTCTGTGGTCTTTAACCATGCTGTATGGCTGGAAAACGTAGGAACGAATTTGACTCGACCAACCTATTTCCTTAACCTCACCACGAACATCGTTTAATTTGTCAAGTTGTTCCCCCTGCGCCAATTCAAGCAATCTTCCTTTAAGAACCTTCATCGCTCTGTCACGGTTTTTGTGCTGTGAACGCTCATTTTGGCATTGAACGACGACTCCTGTGGGTAAATGCGTAATTCTTATTGCCGATTCGGTTTTGTTAACGTGCTGACCGCCCGCGCCGCTTGACCTGTAAGTATCTACCCTCAAATCCTCGGGTTTAATTCCTATTTCAATTGAATCATCCAATTCGGGCATAACGTCGCACGAAACAAACGAAGTCTGGCGTTTTCCCGCCGCGTTAAACGGCGATATTCTAACAAGGCGATGAACGCCTTTTTCGCTCAGCAAATAACCATATGCGTTTTCGCCGCTCACCATAATCGTAACAGACTTTACTCCCGCTTCTTCACCCGCGAGATAATCCAAAATTTCGACATCAAAGCCGCGTTTTTCCGCCCATCTTGTGTACATTCTGAAAAGCATTGACGCCCAATCACAAGATTCAGTTCCGCCTGCGCCTGCGTGAAGCGTCAAAATCGCATTGTTTGCGTCATATTCACCTGAAAGCAGCAACGCCCCTCTCATATCGTCATACTTCGCCGTAAATTCTTTAAACACTTTGCGCGCTTCGGGGATTAGTGTTTCTTCCTGCTCTTCAATACCCATTTCAACAAGCGTCATCAAGTCTTCAAAATCGTTTTTCAATCCGTTAAAACCATCAACCTTATTTTTTAGCCGTTTTGTTTGTTTTAAAACTTCCTGCGCCTTTTCCATGTCGTTCCAAAATTCCGGATTAGACGCCTTTTCCTCCAATTCGCCAATCTCCTTTACAGAATTAGCGACGTCAAAGAGAGTTCCCCATTTCAATGATTTTGCGCTCATATGGCTGCGCATCAAGCCTTAACTGTTCGAGTTCAAGCATTTTTCACCATTCCTTCTGTTTATAAATTTTATTTATCAATAACTTCTTACTTTTGATATATCAACCACCATTGCGGGTCAAGCTCGTCAAAAAACAGTTCATTGCCGACCGACAATTCTTTTAACCAAGGTCTTACCATCGGTATCATGTTTTCTGTTAATTCAACATTATAATCCAAGTTCAAATCAAATTGAAAAACGTAATGTGACATAACTAAATACCCATTAGGCTTTAACACGGACAAGCAATTTTCAAGAAGCGAAAGAAACTGCACTTTCACTTGCGCTTCAAGCGTTTGATTGACATATTCTTCATTTATCATCCGAATCATTTCGGGCAAAAATTCAAACCAATCCGAATTTGTGGTGTCAAAGCTTTTGTTTTCATAAAGTATCGCTTGCAAAATATCATTCACGCTGTGTTCGAAAACGATTAAATCGATTGTATTCTCACCAAGATAATTTTTAATATTTTTAGCATCGTCCTCTATTTATATCGCACTCCAAATATTTTTATCAATTAGATCCTATTCCACAACACATCTTATATTTCTTACCGCTTCCGCACGGACAAGCGTCGTTTCGCCCGACTTTTGCTTCTTTACGTTTTGTTGGTGTTTTTACACTTGTTTCGTCTTTGTTTGTCGCAAGCGGTTTAGCGACCTGTTCACGTTTTTCAGGTTGGGTGGCGACTCTCACGTGATATAATCCACGAACCGTGTCGCGCTGAATGCTGTTGTTAAGCTCGTCAAACATATCAAAGCTCAAGAATTTATATTCCAAAAGCGGATCTCTCTGTGCATACGCTCTCAGGCTTATGCCCTGGCGCATTTGATCCATATCATCAATATGATCCATCCAGCGTTGATCAATGCAACGAAGCATAATAATGCGTTCAATTTCCCGCATTTGCTCAGGCTCAAAATCTTCCTCACGCTTCTTATAAGCCTCTTGCGCTGCGTTTAAAATTCTTTCTTTCAATTCGTCTTTTTTCATGTTTTTATCCGAATCTGTGAGAACAAACATCGGTAAATCGAAAATCGGGTTTAAAAATTCATTCAACCCAAGCATATTCCATTCTTCGGCGGGAATATCCCCCGTGTACTGATCAACAGCACGATCTATAACGCCTTTTATCATCAACATAACGGCGTCTCTCAAATCCTCACCTGACAAAACGCGTTTTCTTTCGCCGTAAATTATTTCGCGCTGTTCGTTCATAACTTGGTCATAATCAAGTAAATGTTTACGAATCGAGAAATTGTTTCCCTCGACCTTTTTCTGTGCATTTTCAATGGATTTGGTCAACAAGCTGTGTTCAATCGGGTCATCCTCATCAAGCCCGAGCGTTTCAATAATGCCTTTTATTCTATCCGAACCGAAAAGACGCATCAGTTCATCTTCAAGTGAAATGTAAAACCGCGATGCACCCGGGTCTCCCTGACGTCCACTTCGTCCTCTCAGCTGATTATCAATACGGCGTGATTCGTGACGTTCTGTGCCGATTATTTTTAACCCGCCAAGTTCTTTAACTCCCTCGCCGAGCTTAATGTCGGTACCACGACCCGCCATGTTCGTCGCTATTGTAACAGCGTCTTTTTCACCTGCCAACGCAATGATCTCGGCTTCTTTTTCGTGATATTTCGCGTTAAGAACCTGATGTTTAACTCCCGTTCGTCTCAACAGCGTGCTTAATTCCTCCGATTTTTCAATCGAAATTGTGCCGACAAGAACCGGCTGCCCTATTTCATGACATTCTGTAATGTCTCTTATAACAGCGCGAAATTTTGCCGCCTCATTTTTATATACTTGATCTGCCAAATCTTTTCTTGCAATGGGTTGATTCGTCGGTATTACGACAACATCCATACCGTAGATAGACCGAAACTCGCCTTCTTCTGTGAGTGCCGTACCTGTCATGCCTGCTTTTTTCGCGTAACGGTTGAAGAAGTTTTGGAATGTAATCGTAGCAAGAGTCTTACTTTCTCTGTTTACTACAACACCCTCTTTGGCTTCAATCGCCTGATGAAGCCCGTCTGAATAACGTCTTCCCGGCATCAAACGCCCTGTAAACTCATCTACGATAACAACCTCGCCGTCCTCAGCAACGACATAGTCTTTGTCCAAATGCATATTAAAATTTGCTTTAAGCGCGTTGTTGATGTGATGTTGAATTTCCAAATTTTCAGGATCTGAAAGGTTTTCCACCGCAAAAAACCGCTCGGCTTTTTGAACGCCTTCAAGTGTGAGTGTTACCGTTTTCTGTTTTTCATCGACGACGAAATCGCCTTCTTCTATAATTTCTGCACGCAAAATCGGATTGAGCGCTTCCGTTTCGTTTACTATTCTTCCTTTTTTCAATTGCTTCGCAAACCCGTCTGCGACTTTATAAAGTTGTGTCGATTTGCCGCTGCTGCCCGAAATTATAAGCGGCGTTCTCGCCTCGTCTATAAGAATCGAGTCAACCTCGTCGATAATAACGAAGTTTAATTCGCGTTGAACCGCATCCTTTGCGTAAACAACCATGTTGTCTCGCAAGTAATCAAAACCGAGTTCATTGTTGGTTGCATATGTTATGTCACAATCATAAGCGGCACGTCTGTCGTCGTTTGAAAGTTCGTGCAGCACAACACCGACAGAAAGCCCCATAAATTCATGAACCGCGCCCATCCACTCTGCGTCACGGCTTGCCAAATATTCGTTTACTGTAACCACATGTGCACCCTTACCTGTCAGTGCGTTTAAATAGGCAGGCAAAAGCGACATGTGCGTTTTTCCTTCACCTGTTTTCATTTCCGAGATTCGTCCTTGGTGAAGAACAACACCTGCGATAAGCTGAACATGATAAAGCCTTTGTCCCAAAACTCTAACCGCCGCTTCTCTAACCGCGGCATAAGCCTCGGTCATGATTCCATCGAGCGTTTCACCTTTTTCAAGCCTCGTCTTGAACTCTGCTGTTTTTCCTCTCAGCTGTTCGTCGGAAAGCTTTTGCATTTCACTTTCAAGCGATTCGATTTTATCAACAATCGGCATAATCCGTTTCAATTCTTTGTCGCTGTACGATCCGAATATCTTTTCTATAAAACCCACTGTAAACACCTCGTTATAATTTCGATTTTGCATAATAATATCATGTACTTCACTAAATGTAAATAGTCTGATGTTAATCTTCTATATAATAAGCGGCAGAAAATAATTGTTGTTTTTTTAATTAGAACATTGTAAAATAAGATTATACACCGAATAAATAAGGGGTGAGCGAGCTGCTGACGAATTTATTTTACTATAACCATTATAAACCATACCTTATAGACAACGAACAAAGTTTGGAAATTCCTGTATCTTCCCACACTTGCAAAATTTCAAAAAACATCATGCCGAAAAATGATGTCACCGATTTTGTTAAGGGTTTTGCTAAAAGCGTCGTTGAACTTAAAGAAGCCGCAAAAAACGTTATTTACGGCACGGATAAAATATTAATTTTCATTGAATCTAAGAGTTTGGAATATGCTAATAAACAGGCAATTGACATTTTTTCTTGTTTTATTAAAGCATTCAACAACTTTCGCAGTTTTGCTGAAAAACAACGTCATTCAGACGAAATGGCGACCCTGTCACGCGAAATTTGGGCAGATATTTCCATGAGCGCGGATTTTTTGAACGATGCAGGAATAATTGTTAACAAGGACGGTTTTTTAGTCTTTGAAAAAGAGACTTTGCCCGAATTCACCTATGATGAATTAGCCACAGCGCTGGAAAAATCAAAAGATTCGGCGATTCGAATTTACAACAGAGCTTCCGGGTTTTTAACCAAATCTCTATCAACGCATATGGATTTCAAGCAGTTGGATTATTACTACAGCTACAATATAAATTCCGATTCTTTCAAATTGATTGAATCGGGAATGCTTTATAACGCCGCCATATAAATAGCGACAAGTTTTAGATTGCAAATGATGAAACAGTTAAAATATCAGTTCGCTTATGGCAACAATTTAATTAAACATCTTCTTGAATTAGTGGATTTTTCACCGAAAACAATTTTGGATTTTGGTTGCGGCGAAAGTACATTAACAAATGTTTTAGCTACCTGTGCCGGCGGCGGTTCTGTCATAGGAATTGATGAAGATACCGGAATGGTTCATCATATTCTAACATTATTTTTGTAAATGATGATGTGATTAATTGGCTATCAAAATTTTGTGAGAAAGTTGACGTGATTTTTTCAAATGCGATGTTGCATTGGCTTAAATCTTATGAAAAATTAACTTCATTTTTCATGTCATGCAGTTTTATTTTATCTGATTATGGTTATGGTGCTTGTCATTTTTCGCTTAAAGACAATGCATTGGTCGCTAAACAATTTCTTCAAAAACATTTGTGTGAATATCTTGAAGATAGTTCTATAATAATCAGCAGCCCTGAATATGATTATGAAAAAGTCAAAAAGATTATTGATGATTATTTTTTCATTGTTTATGAAAATTCAATTTATGAATCGCCTTTTATTGATGATGTGATTCTAAATTTTGATTGGATGACAAAGTCGCAACCTATTGCCCATTATTTAAAGACGGCAAATGATTTGAGTAAATTTATTAAATATTTGAGATGTAAATGGGACGATACGCCTATTGAGGTAATTTCTTCTCAATGCGAATTCATTTTTAAGCAAAGGACAGATTAATAATGCCGATAAAAATACCTGATTCTCTTCCCGCAAAGGAAATTCTCAGAAACGAAAACATATTTATGATGGATGAAAGCAGGGCGTTTTCTCAAGATATACGCCCTCTTAAAATTGTAATTTTAAACATTATGCCCAACAAGGAACAAACCGAAGCTCAAATTTTGCGTTTACTTTCAAATTCGCCGCTTCAAATAGACATTACTTTGTTGCACATGGAAAGTCACACCTCAAAAACAACGTCACAAGAGCATTTGGCGGCGTTTTACAACGTGTTTTCAGAAATTCAAAACCAAAAATTCGATGGAATGGTTATTACAGGTGCACCCGTCGAGCATTTGACCTTTGGTGAAGTAACCTATTGGAACGAGCTTTGCAAAATAATGAAATGGTCGAAAACAAATGTATATTCAACATTCCATATTTGCTGGGGTGCGATGGCAGGACTTTACTATCACTATGGGATATCTAAAATGACACTTCCCCAAAAGCTTTCGGGTGTTTTTAAACACTTTACCGTCAGCGGCTTTCACACGGCAAACAACAACCTCACTCGCGGTTTTGACGAAATTTTTTATGCTCCGCATTCAAGATATACGGGAGTTCGCAGACAGGATATTATAAAAACACCGGAATTGGAAATTTTATCCGAGTCGGATGAAGCGGGTGTTTATATAGCTGCGTCCTTAGACGGAAGGCAAATTTTCATCATGGGACATTCCGAATATGATGTTTTAACGCTTAGAGACGAATACGAACGTGATTTATTAAAGGGTATAGATATTGCAATACCGAAAAACTATTTCCCGAACGACGACCCGTCGCAAAAGCCAACAGTCAAATGGCGCGCTCACTCTAATCTTTTATTTACTAATTGGCTTAATTATTACGTATATCAGGAAACTCCATATGACTTTGTTTAAACCTTTATTCATATGCAAACGCTTCAATAATTCCCTCATAAACGGCTTTTGCAGCTTTCGTTTGATATTCTTCATTGGTCAATTTGCGGCGTTCCTCGGCGTTTGTCATATATCCCATTTCAATCAAAACGGCCGGCATTTTTGATTGCTTAACCACGACAAAATCATCATCTGCGGAAATTCCTCGGTCTCTTGTTCCGAGTTCTTCAACGATTTTTTCTTGAATAATATTTGCGAGTCTATAACCCGTCACGTTTAACCGGCTCAATTCATTTTCTTCCTCCAGCGCAAAATGCGTAGACGCACCATATACAGAAGAATCCTCATAAGTATTGCAATGTATAGAAACAAACATATCTGCCAAGCCGTTCGCTATTTTCGGGCGGTCATATTTGTCAATTGTTTCATCACCGTATCTGGTCATATATGCCTTAATTCCCGAATCACCCTGCTCAAACATTTCATACACTTTTAACGCCATCGCCAAATCCAATTCCTTTTCGTGAACACCTGCGACAATTGCCCCGCTGTCACCACCACCATGCCCAGCGTCAATTATCACTATTTTTTCATATCTGTCCCTCGGGTCAACTTGTTTTATGTAATAATAATTACTGTCTTCGTCAATATCAAAAACCGAAATCTTTTTCGTCGTTATCGTTATTTCACATTTTGAATCATCAACCGATATTGAATCAGTCACTTCAAATTTATGTTCTATTGCTGTTCCTTCAAATTTGAAAACATATCTTTTTTCGCCGTCATGGTTTTCGCTTTGTTTAATCGTCGAAGCAACACTCTTCGACACTTTTAAAACGTTTGTCTTGTTATTATAATTAAATCCATCATGCAATTCCGAAAAAGACGTTTCACCTGCATCTTTTCGTTGATTACTCTTTATTGTAAAAAAAATTATCGAAAGCGGCAAAATAACGCAAACCATTATTATCGCTGTAATTTTTAATAATATTGAATATATTTCATATTTTCGCAAGCTTTTCTACCCCCTTATTAATAATATAATTGTTTTTTATGTTTACTGCAAGCAAAATCGGTTATATAATGTTAATACAGTTTATGGAAATAAGCACTTTTAGGAGGTATTTGATTTGACATACGAAACAGATAAAGAGGTAGAAAGGTTCATTCTTACGGGGATTTTCGCTTCAGAAGCTACTGCGGAAAACCTGCTTGACGAGCTTGAACTTTTGGCGGAAACTTCGGGCGCAGAAGTCGTCGGGCGATTATATCAAAACCGTGAAGCACCCCATCCTGCCTATTATTTGGGAAAAGGGAAGCTTGAAGAACTTAAAGAATTGGCTGTTTCCCTTGACGCTACGGGAATCATTTGCGACGATGAGCTTTCGCCATCACAAACGCGGCGAATGGCTGAGATTCTCGACATAAAAATTTTAGACAGAACAATGGTCATTCTCGACATTTTCGCAGGACGTGCTAAAAGTGCGGAAGGTAAAACTCAGGTTGAGCTTGCGCAATATAAATATAGATTGTCACGGCTTTCCGGGTTAGGAAAATCTCTTTCCCGCTTAGGCGGCGGAATCGGCACGCGCGGACCAGGTGAAAAAAAGCTCGAAACCGATCGTCGTCACATTAGAAACCGAATTGCCGAGCTTAACCGTGAATTGACCGAGATAAGAGAAACCCGCTCCGTAATGCGCGCGAAAAGAGAGAAAAACAATGTGCCTGTCGTTTCTTTAGCAGGTTATACCAACGCCGGGAAATCAACCTTGCTTAATGCATTAACTGACGCGGACGTTTTAGCGGAAGACAAATTGTTTGCCACGCTCGACACAACAACAAGAAAATTAGAACTTCCAAATGGCAGAGAAATTTTATTTACCGACACAGTGGGTTTTATCCAAAAGCTTCCGACACAGCTTATTTCGGCGTTTCGGGCGACACTTGAAGAACTCACTCATGCCGATCTTCTTGTCCATGTCGTTGATGCCTCCAATCCCGATCGCGAACGTCAAATGGATGTGGTTTATAAAACGCTGAGCGACCTGAAAGCGATTCATATACCCGTAATAACAATCTTTAACAAAATGGATGTTTTAACTGACTTGCCTTTGCCGTCTGACGAAACCGCCAAATGCACGGTTAATATATCAGCCAAAACAGGTGATGGGTTTGATAATTTCTTGTCGGCAATCGAAACAGAGCTTGAACGCGCAGAGGCGGAGGCAGACGAAATTCATCGTGAAATTGAGGCGATTGTCCCCTATTCCGAAGGAAGCCTGCTTAATTTAGTTCATTCTCTCGGGATTGTCAGAAGAGAGGAACACACCGAAAACGGCACTCTTGTTAAGGTCTACGCAAGCGGCGAATTGCTTAATAAATTAAAATCATACGAGTTGTAATTCAAAACAAAAAACGTCTGAAAACCTTTATTCTCAAAGTTTTCAGACGTTTTGTTATAAATTCAAATAATTTATCTTGCTTTACGCTTCATCATGAAAATCGTAGCTAATGACGCGCTCAAAATAAACAATACAACCAAAAGATTCAAAGTCGCCGCTGATATATCCGCCGTAATAATTGCATCCTTTTGATTTTCCGAAACCGCTTGAGCTATAGGCACTGCAACCGTTTGTCCCGAAGCAATTTCTGTATCTTCAACTATCTCTGTCGTCACTTCTTCAACTATTTCTTCATCTTCAACAACTTGAGCAACAGGTATTTGAGTGTCGTCTGTAAGTGTTAAAACAACAGCGTCCATTTTTAAATCGTCGCCCTCTGCTCCAAACAACAGCCATTTAAATACGCGAGTTCCTTCCTCAAAATAAAAATCACCTATTTCAATCTCATTGTTTTCACTATATTCATTATTAAAGATTTTTCCTTCATAAAATCTCTCTCCATCTATGAAAAGAGCTATTCCCGTGGCTTTAACCCCGCCTGAACCGACAAACTTTATGTTATATGTTGCAGAGCTTAATATTTCAACAGTATATTCCGCCCAATCTCCCGGGAATATTCCGCTTATTGCATAGTTATGCTCGCCGTTTCTCAATCCCAGCGCTTCTTGCACAAATCCTTCCACCTCGGGTCTGTATAACCTTTTTTCTTCCAAGCTTTCACCCTTGCTGAAGTAAGCGTCAATATCCATATCTTCCATTTCAATTCTTGTCGCCGTGTCGCCGATTTTAACATCTTTAAACGGAGTTCCCGCCATCGCTGTTATACCGATTGATGCTGCAATCGCCGCCGTCACAACCGCCGCTGAAATCTTTCCTAACTTCATCATTACTCCTCCTTAGTGGTTTTCTTTAATCATATCATAATTTGTATTTCTTTGTCAAATCAATTATTTTACTTGTGCCAATTCTTTCCGCACCAAGCTCAATGAAGCGAATCGCGTCCTTAAGTGTTGAAATTCCACCCGATGCTTTTATTTTCAAACTTGAAGGAATATTCCTTTTAAAAAGCTCTACGTCAGAAAATGTCGCGCCGCCTGTGGAAAATCCTGTCGAAGTTTTTATATAATCCGACCCTGATTCACCAACGACACGGCACATTTCAATTTTTTCCTCTTCCGTCAGCAAACACGTTTCGATAATTACTTTAAGAATTTTTCCTTCAGATGCTTTTCTTATTTCATCAATTTCCTTTTTAATATACGCAAAATCGCCGTTTTTAACCATGGCGATATTAATTACCATATCAATTTCATCTGCTCCGTTTTCAACTGCCTTTTCCGTTTCATAAACCTTAACCGCCGTCTCGGAATATCCGTTTGGAAATCCGATTACAGTGCAAACCGGAACACGGTCTTTAAGCTCACTTGCCGCAAGTTTTACATAAACCGGCGGGACACAAACGCTTGCCGTGCCATACTCGGCGGCTTCACCGCACAATATTTTTATTTCATCATTCGTCGCAGTTTGCGAAAGCAAAGTGTGATCAACTTTGCTTATTATCTGTTCAACAGTCATTTGAATTCCCCCTACACACGAAAATGATCTCTCTCCCTCCGAGTGGCGTCTTGTCATACCATGAATATTCTTCGATTATTTCCATCCCCGCTTTTTCAATGACATCGCGTAGTTGGTCTTTGAAATAATACTTCAATGACAAATCGTCCACGATGCGTTCGGTTTTTCCATCGGGGGTTTTAACCTCAAAGGCAAAATGCGGATATATAATCCGATTTACCGTATCGATTTTATCTCCCCAATGCTTTTTCACTACAATGTTACCGGTTTTTTCATCAAATCGTTCCCATTGAATAGTTTCGGAATAGCACCATGCTTGCTCTGTCATACGCTCAGGCGAAGAGTCGAAAACATTTACGATGAAGATGCCATTGTCTGTCAAATGCTTTCGGATAAAAATGAGCGAATTATCTATATCCTTATCATCGGTCAAGGCTTGAAACGCCCTAAATGGAGCTATGACCATTGAAAATTTTCGGTTGAAATTAAACTCAGCCATATTGCCGTGAACAAGCGTTATTCTGTCCGCAAGTTTTGGCTTTGATATCAGCTTCTCGCGGAATATATCAAGCATTTGCCGAGACAGATCAAGACCCGTGACACGAAAACCTTCGCAGGCAAGTGCCAATGCCACTCGCCCTGTTCCGCACCCGAGTTCGAGAATTTCACCCTGTTGTTTTTTCGCGTATTCAATATAAAACGGTATATCATCATGAAGATTATCGCGGTTATCAATGTCATAAATCCAAGCAGAGTTTTCGAATAAATTTTCCATTAACTTCTCCTCCTCGAACTCATTTTACACTATTTCATTATCAAAGTATAGCAAAAATATCATTCCGTGAATATAATATCAAGGTAAATATAGAAAGGATTGAGAATATGGCGGGCAATTTCAATCAAACCCATTGGCAGTTTCCTCAGCAAACACAACAACGCAATCAGATGGTGAACAATCGGGCTCCAATGATGCGTCAACCCGTGCAGTTTAGGCAACAGGCGACAAATGTCAACCAACCGCAACAGACTCAACCGCCTCAGCAACCCAACGATCCGCGTGTAAGCTTTGAACCGATTGATCCTGTTCTTTTAAAAAAATTGCAGGAAGAAGCTGCCGCAGAGGATGCAATGATGACAGGGACAAAAATCGAACCTGTTCAACCCGATTCTGTTACCGTAAATATAAAAACCCCTGACTTTCCAGAAAAAATCAGCGCATTTGCTCAAAATGAACGCAACGGTTCAATTTATTATTCACATTTGGCAAAAAAAGCTTTTTCGAGCCGTCATAAAGAGTTTTTGACGGAAATAAGCGCAAATTGCACCGATTACAGCAAGGCTCACATGGCGCTTTATAAAAAGCACTCTATGCGAGATGTAGAAATAATTGAAAGCGCCATCGACGACACAGTCAGCTTTTCGGACGGAATTCATTGGGCGATAGAGGAAGAATCAAAAGCGTTGAGGACGTTGACGAAATTATACGACTCATCATTTGACGAAATTACTCTTAAAAAGCTTTATACCCTTATTTGCATGAAAATCGGCGATTTGGGAATTTTGAGCACTTTGAATTGATTCTTTACAGCGTTTGCTTTTCAGGTTATAATGTTCCTCGGTGAAGTAAATTGGATCAAATAATTCTCGAAGGCTCTGTAGAAAGCATTATATATCGCAACGACATTAACGGCTTCACCGTTTTTTCGGTTAAGCCGTCTATAGGTTTGTCCAAAAAAGAAAAGTTTGACGAAATTATTTGCACCGCTACTGTTCCAGATATAAACATAGGCGAAAATGCTCGTCTTTCGGGTTCTTACGTTATGCATCCGTCATATGGCCGTCAGTTTTCGGCGGCGTTTTTTGAGAAAAAGATGCCCGAATCCACCGACGGAATAACTAAATATCTTGCGAGCGGCGTTATAAAGGGCATTGGTGAAAAAACGGCAAAGCGCATAGTCGACAGGTTCGGCGAAAAAACGCTTTCGATTCTTGAGGAGCATCCCGAACGGTTATGCGAGATTAAGGGGATTACACCTGAAAAAGCACGAACAATCGGCACTATTATTCAAGAACAAGCTTTGCTCAGACACACTATGATTTTTTTGCAAACCTACGGCATTTCACCCATCTATTCTCAAAAAATATTTAAGAAATATAAAGACAGCACAATAGAAGTCATTTCAACAAATCCATATATTTTAGCCGACGATATTGTCGGAATCGGCTTTAAAACTTCGGACATAATAGCTGCAAAGCTTGGAATGGAACGCGATTCTTCGTTCAGAATTAAATCCGGCATAAAATATTGTCTAAACGAAGCACTCGGAAACGGTCACGTTTTTTTACCTCGTGAAATATTGATTAGGCAATCTGTAGAGTTGCTTGGTGTTGACGTTCAAAGTATAGAAAATGCACTGGCTCAATTGCAATTTGAGCGCGTCACTTATCAGGATAGTGTAAATGAAGTTAATGTTATTTATTTAAATTCGTATTTCTATATGGAAAACTATGTTGCCAGAAAGCTTTCAGAGCTTGCAATGAACAAAAGCTCAAAAACAAACATGGAAATAATTGCCGAAAACATTAAAAAAGCGGAAAAAGAAACAGGGACAACCCTTGCCGAAAATCAGAAAGAAGCCGTGACAATGGCACTAATGTGTGGCGTTTTGGTCGTAACAGGGGGTCCGGGAACGGGCAAAACAACAACAATAAACACAATAATAAAGCTATTAAACGCAGAAGAACGCAAAATTGAGCTTGCCGCACCTACAGGACGCGCCGCTAAAAGAATGAGCGAAGCGACAGGATTTGAAACCAAGACGATTCACAGGCTTTTAGGTTCTTCTTTCTCAGAGGGAAGCGATTCAACCCAGCAGTTTGAAAAGAATGAGGATTCACCTCTTGAAGCTGATATAATCATCATTGACGAAAGCTCTATGGTCGACATTTCTCTTATGTATCACCTTTTGAGGGCGACCGATTACGGCACGAAATTGATTTTGGTGGGAGATGTCGACCAGCTTCCGTCAGTCGGGGCGGGAAATGTTTTAAAGGACATTATTCAAAGCGAAATGGTTCCTGTCGTCAGACTTACGGAAATTTTTCGACAAGCAAGACAAAGTGCTATTGTAATGAACGCACACAGAATAAACCACGGCGAATATCCGATTCTAAATGAAAAAGGCAGTGATTTCTTTTTCGTTAAACGTCATACAGCGGAAAGTGTTTCTGATTCAATTGTTGAGCTTATTACCCAAAGATTGCCGAACTTTAATAATTGCGATTCGTTAAAGGATATTCAAGTTCTCACACCCATGCGGAAAAGCATTCTCGGGGTCTCTGGACTTAATCCATTGTTACAGCGAGCTTTAAACCCTCCTCACCCGTCTAAAGCAGAAAAAGAAATGCGTTCGATGATTTACCGTGAGGGTGATAAAGTTATGCAGATTAAAAATAATTACAACATGCAATGGCGTGTTCTCGATGACCTCGGCAGACAAGTTGAAGAGGGAACAGGCGTTTTCAACGGCGACGAAGGCTTGATTAAAAAAATCGACGATGTTAATGAAACGATTAGAGTTAAATTTGACGACGGACGCATCGTTACTTATGATTACAGCCAGCTTGACGAGCTTGAGCTTTCCTATGCGATTACCATCCACAAATCGCAAGGCAGCGAATATCGCGTGATAGTAATCCCGATGTATTCGGGGCCTCCAATGCTTATGAGCCGCAATCTTCTTTACACTGCTGTGACACGAGCTAAAGAACTTGCCGTAATTGTCGGGATGTCGGGAACTTTATACCGAATGGTTGACAACAACAGCGAAATAAACAGATATACGTCGTTATGCGAAAGAATCAAGAAGCTCACTAATGTAATCGGAGGTTGTGATTCTGTTAATTAACTATTTAAACGGCGATTGCCGCGTTTACAAACACAAATCCGGAGCTTCCGTCGTTCATATTAAAAATGACGACCCGATAAGCACTTTCGCGCTTTCTTTTCGCACACCCTCAGAAGATGCTTCGGGTACCGCGCACATTGTTGAACATTGTCTTTTGTGCGGATCGAAAAAATATCCGTTTGATGACCCAAGCGCTGAATTATCAAAAAGCTCGTTATATACTTATTTAAATGCAATGACTTATGACGACATGACAATTTATCTCGGTGGAAGCTTTGTCGAAAAGAGCCTTTACCACATGATGGACGTTTATTTTGACGGCGTTTTCAATCCATTTCCTACAAGAGAAACATTCAACCGCGAGAAAATTGTTGTTTGTAATGAAATGACACCATCTTCCTATGACACTGAAGAAAATTCAACACGTTCTGCCTTAAACATGCTTTTTCCCGATGAAGTTTTGAGGTTTTCAGGCGCGGGTGTTCCGGAGCAAATAAATCATTTGACCTATGAAAAATTCTTAGAATATTATTACAAATATTATACTCCATCCAACTGTTTAGCCTTTTTTTATGGCAACGCAAACCCGAACGAATTTTTCAATAAGATTGATTTTTATTTAAATAATACACCAAACACAAACAACCGCTCTTCTATTGTTTCTCACAACTTCAATGATATTGAGCTTTCCTATTTTTGCAAATATATAAAAACCGGCAGATTAATTGACATTTGTGAGCTTCCACTTGCGCTCGTTTTGCCAAACGAAACCTTAGAAACTTTTGAACCTGATAAAATAAATGATTTTTTCGATTTGCAAGAGATTTTGCTGAGAGAAAAAGATTTCGGATATAGAACCACCGGAATCGTTGCGTCGATTGATTGCGCTCATGATTTCATTCGAGGATTTGATTTTGTTTCCCGCTTAGAAAAATTAGAGATTTTATCTGAAACAAGAAGAAAAGCCGTGAACAACGGACTTTTTGAAAAAATATTAATGGAGTGTCTTACAAATGGATTACAAATCAATGAAAATACCGTCGCTGCGTCTTTCTGATGTCATTAATCCCGCGTTTGAAATTTACGAACCGGATTATTCCGTTTATGAAAACATGACCTTTTGCCCGATTAAAACCGACGGCATAGCTTATATAAAAATTCGATTCGACGCTTCTCCAATTTCCTTTAAATATCATAGGATATTGCCTTTATTATGTTCAATTCTGTCAAAAAACGGAATTATCTGCGCTGTTGATTCCCAAATTAAATTCGAAACAGATATAATGATGACGTCGATTATTATGACTATGCGATTTTTGCGTCAAAATGCGGAAAAACAATTAGATTTTGCCGAAAAGCTTATTTCTGACACGAATTTTTTCAACAAATCTAAAATTAAAGCTGTTGTCGAATCAGCGGTTCACGAATGCGCTTTGCAAATAAATAAATTCGGATTTACTATATCCAACGAATATACCAACGAGATTTCAGGAATATTATATTATCATTACTTGCTCGGTTTATTAAATGATTTCGATAATTTATCGGAAGTGCTTTGTGCCGACTTGGCTTATACAGCTAGCCTTGTTTTCAATAGAAAGCTGCTTTCTGTTCACATCGGTGCAAAAAAAACCGATCTCGAATTTTTTTTAAAGCTTGCCGACGCTTTCCGTTCAAAAATTCCGACTGACGAAGACATTAACCCTTCACCTTTACCGCTGAATTTCAAACAAAACCGTCGTGGTTTTTCAACCGATTTTAATGTCGCTTTCAATGCACTGCTTGTCTGTCCTAAACAGTTGGTTTTTGACGATTGCGGCATAAAAGAAATTATTTCATCAATGATCACAAAAGAATTTGTTTTACCCGATTTGAGAAACAAAGGTGCTTATGAAGCAGATGTTTATATAGGTAATTATAATGAAATTTATGCGAAATCAACACATGACCCGAATATTTCAACGACATATGATGTCTTTAACAATATTCCCGAATTTTTGAATAGACTTAATATTTCCGAAAATGCTTTGGAAAAATATATTATTGGTGCATTGAAAAACATTGATCGTCCTAAAACAGAATTTGAAAAATTCAACATTTGTTATGAAAATTACATACGACAGGAACCAAAACGATTATTGAGCCTTAAAAGAAACGAAATAATTACAGCTGACATTAATAAAATCCATGAATATTCAGACAAATTAGCTAATATCATAGCTTCCTCATTTGAAATGGCATCGTTTTGTTCTCTGGCAGGCTTTGAGAAACTTGAACGAGACAAGGGATTATTTTGTAGTATAGAACCTCTCTAATAAGCAATAATATATTATGTCTAAAAAATTAGATGAATATTTCAAAAACAGGAGGCTATACAATGAGAGTAAGACCATTTGATTGGACCGCGCTCACATTAGTGATAATCGGCGCCATAAACTGGGGGCTTATAGGCTTCTTCCAGTTCGACCTTATAGCGGCGCTTTTCGGCGGCGTTGACTCATGGATAAGCCGTATAATATACGCCATTATAGGACTTTGCGGCTTGTATTGCCTGACTTTCTACGGACGGTTAAGCGAACGTCATGACAGCAGTATAAGAGATTAACAAGCGGGGAAAATTAAAAAACAGCGTTGCAGCGGAATAAGCTTCCTGCGGCGCTGTTTTAATTTTTCATAAGATCTAAGTTATGAATAGTTCAATTTAATTTGTCTTTCGGCTTCGAGAATATCATCACGAATTTCGGATATTTCATTATCCAATCTGAACGCTGCTTCGGCACTTCGTATGAGCCTCATTTGAACATCGGTTGGAATGCCATTTTGATTTTTATATTTATATCTTAAGGAATGCTCTGTTACTGCCCAAAAATTCATCGCAAGCGTGCGAATTTGAATTTCACACAGCACGCTTTTCTTTCCCAACGCCGTAATCATCGGATATTTAATAATTATATGATAGCTTCGATAGCCGCTTGGCTTCATGTTTTTTACATAGTCAGTTTCTCTTGTAATTTCAATATCAAGACCATCGCGTTCTCTTATAAGGTTAACGACCCTCTTTATGTCGTCAACAAAGCGGCAAATAATCCTTATTCCTGCTATGTCCTCTACGACCTTAACAATGTTTTCGACAGTCAATTCTGTTACGCCCTTGCGCTTTGCTTTATCGATTATATCGGGAACCGCTTTAACTCTGCCTTCAACCGATTCAATCGGCGACGTTTCAAATGATTCAGAAAAATGGTGAAAACCATCGGCGAGTGCGTTTAATTTAACCATCATCTCGCCGACGGCCTGTTTATAAGGAAGTAAAAATATATCCCAATTTATAGCTTCTTCTCTTGTTTCCTTATCCAACAAAATCCCAACCTGTGCTTTGTGTTTTTATTCTATTTCCGAATCTACTGCTGTTGCATCTGCATCTTCTGTTGCGTCAGCTTCTTCATTTGTATAGTCTTCAACTTTGCCCGATAAATCAGACATATCTTCATATTCATCTAAATCCTCAGGAAATTCAATTACTACTCCGCCGATTTGGGTAACTTCTAAAGACATCGCCATTTCAACGCTTGCCACTTCACCTTCAACCGTCATATCCATTGAGAATATCATATTAAGTGTTTTAAGCACGTTTTCATCGTCAACAAAAACAACTACGTCTATGTCGCTGATATTCATTTCCATGCTTTCAACTTCACCAAGAATATCACCAAGTCCCCCGAGAAGTTCAGACGTCATGTCCGATATTGCCGCGCCGTCAATGGTAAATGAAATTTCTTTTCCGCCTTCTACTGCCATAACCGTTTGATCTTTGATAGCTTCTTCGTCAAAATCAATAGGTTCAATCATTGCCTGATTCATTGCTTCTTCTATCGACATTTCTACTTTCATTTTTTGACCCATTGTTTCTGTATAAAGATTGCCGTCTTTAAAATAGCTTGTTGAATTTACAACCATTCCAAGCATTTCTGTCATGTCCATTGCCATTTCCATCTTCATTTCAAAATTTGTTTCGCTTACTTTAATTTGAGAAACAGAAACACCTACATTTAAATCAAAGTTTTCTTCACCATAAGCCATTTTCAATGCCACGTTGCCTTCCATTGAAAACGAAGCAGCTTCCTGAAGCATCGAATCTGATTTCATATAGGTAAGATAAGAATTTTCTTCTGTTTCAATCGTATTAACGACTATTTGCCCGTTTTCAACAAACACTTCGATGTTCTTTACAACCGTTCCGAAAAAGAATATCGGCACAAATGTGCGATCGTCAACTATTTCGGGTGCAGGAACAAATTCAACGGGTGCCATTTTTCCGATAGCATAGCTTTCCTGACCAATCCAAATGCTTATTGTTCTTCCAACTTGAACGGCACTTGTCGCTTCATCCCAAAACAGCTCATAGCCGAGACCTTCTGCAATTGCGCGTAACGGAACCATTACAACTCCAGTTTCTCCTTTTGTATAGGGAGCAAGTGATTCAACAATCTCACCGTTTACAACAATTTCACCGTTAATTTCTACACTCTGTACCGTTGGCAATTCATTTGAAATCGGTATAATTCCGCCTTCAAGTTCTTCACCCTCACCAATTGGCATAGCCTCAGTAATATCGACATTAATTTCATCATTCGCATAAACCGGTGCGACTGCGGCAAACATCATAGCCAACATTAATAATAGTAATACTGCTTTCTTAAATCTTTTCATGTTGTTTCTCTCCTTCGTTTTTTATTTTTGTTTCATTGTTGATAAAATTACATTCCTGTTTCTGCGCTTTCTTTATAAACATCCAAATCATCGGGAAATTCTATTGTAACACCGCCTTTTTGAACGACTTCCATCATCACAGAGAACGCACAATTCATCGTTTCGTCTCCATTAGACATTTCGGTATCAAAACTCATGTTAATCAATCTAAATTCACTGTTTTTATCAACGACTGTCGTAATAATAATGTCTTGAAAACTCATTTCAACGCCGTTTCCCAAAGTGAAAATTCCGCTTACCCCACCGAGTGATTGTTCCATTACTTCACCCATGATGTTTCCATCAATCGTAATTAAAAGCTCCTTACCGTCGTTTGCTTTTTTAAAAGATTCATCTTTTACTGCTTCTTCAGAAAAATCAACCAGCCCGATATTCGCTTGTGACATCGCTTCCTCTGCCGACATAGCTGTTTTTGTTTTTTGACCCATTGTTTCGGTATAGCTTATGCCGTCTTTAAAATACATAGTAATCGGCACTTCAATATCAGGATATTCTGTCATTTCAAGTAACATTTCCATTTTTATGTCGCAATCATTGTCACTTCTCATAACTTTTGCTATGGTCATGCCGATTTTAAGATTCGCGAGATTTTCTTCGCCGCCCATCACTGCGTTTACTTCACCCTTAAGCAAAGTCGAATCGGAATCATTAAGTGTTTTCAATGCATTTACATACATTTCATAGACACTTTCATCTTTTCCTTTGTCACATGCAGAACACGCTATTATGCAGGAAAACACTATAAAGCTTAATAAAACTAATGAAAAAACTTTCTTCACAACAAAATCCTCCTTGTTTTATTGCAACCACATTGAAAAACAAGCTCATATCAAATTTTTCAACGTACTTTTATTATTGTGTTGCAATCGGATTGATTATACGATAGAATTAATAAAAAAGCAAGGGGGATATTTTATGGTTTACAAGGAATTTGGAAAAACAGGCATAAAACTCAGTTCTCTCGGTTTTGGAGCGATGAGATTTCCCGAAATATTCGACGACAACGGGAAGTTCGTTTCAATTGATGAAGAAAAATCAATTCCCATGATGCATAAAGCGTTTGAACTCGGTGTTAATTATATTGACACGGCACCCGCTTATGTTCATTCGAAAAGCGAGGCAATGGTTGGCAAAGCCCTTAAAGGTTGGCGTGACAAAGTCTATCTTTCCACCAAAAACGGCATGGATGATGCTTCCTATGACAAATGGATGAAAAAACTTGAAAATTCTTTGAAAGAACTTGACACCGATTACATTGACTTTTATCATATGTGGGGCATAGGTTTGGAAGCATTCAAAACCAAGGTTGATGTGAAAGGCGGACCTATTGATGCAGCTTTTAAAGCAAAAGAACAAGGATTGATAAAGCACATATCGTTTTCTTTCCATGATAAGCCCGAAAACATGCGTGAAATCGTTGACTCAGGCTATTTCGAATCTGTTTTAATGCAATATAACCTTCTCGACCGTGCAAATGAGGAAAACATTGCCTATTGTAATGAAAAGGGTCTCGGTGTTGTAATAATGGGACCTGTCGCGGGTGGAAGACTGGGTGAGCCGAGCAAGGAAATTCAAGACATGATGAACGGAAAATCAAAATCCACCGCAGAATGCGCTTTAAGATTTGTTTTGGCGAATCCCGGTGTAAACATCGCGCTTTCGGGAATGAGCAAAATGGAGGAAGTAATAGAAAACGCAGCAACCGCTTCTATCGAAGGACCGCTTACTGCCGATGAACTTCAAAAGGTCGCAGGAAGTTTATCCGAAAATAAACGTCTTGCCGAACTTTATTGCACGGGTTGTGACTATTGTCTCCCCTGCCCTCAGGAAATCAACATTTCGCGCGCATTTAGGGCAATGAACTATCATAAAGTATATGGGCTTACAAGTTTAGCCAAAACAGAATATTCTCACATAGTCGTTCACGATAAGAAAAAACAAGCCGATGCTTGTGTAGAGTGCGGTCAATGCGAAAGCAAATGCCCGCAAAAAATCGAGATTATTAAACAACTTAAAGAAACTCACGAGGCGCTTCATGCGTTATAATAAATTCGGAAAAACAGGCATAGACATAAGTGTTCTCGGTTTGGGTTGTCGGCTTCCCATGATTACTGATGAAAACGGAAAGTTGATTGATGTCGATTATGATAAAGCGACATCTATAATTCATAAAGCATTTGAACTGGGCGTAAACTATGTCGATTGCGGTCCCGGCTATTGCGAGGGAAAAAACGAGGCGGCAATCGGGCGCGCACTTAAAAGCTGGAAGGGAAACAAAATTTATATCGCTTCAAAAGCCCCGATTAACAGCGATTCTTATGATGAATGGATGAAATCACTTGAAAATTCGCTTGAACAGCTCGGCGTTGGTTGTATTGATTTCTTTCAAATGTGGGGAATCGGCAAGGAATCGTTTAACACTAAAGTAAACATCAAGGGCGGTCCTATTGACGCCGCTCTTAAAGCAAAAGAACAAGGAATGATTAAGCACATAGGTTTTTCGTTCCATGACGAGCCTCAAAATATGCGTGAAATAGTTGATTCGGGCTATTTCGAATCGGTCTTGCTTCAATATAATATTCTCGATCGTTCTAATGAGGAAAACATTGCCTATTGCCAAGAAAAAGGGCTTGGTGTTGCGGTAATGGGACCTGTAGGCGGTGGAAAGCTCGGCGCTCCGAGCAAAAAAATTCAAGAGATGCTCGGCGGAAAAACAAAATCGTCAACAGAAGCGGCTCTCAGGTTTGTTCTTTCCAACTCCGGCGTAAATGTTGTGGTTTCGGGCATGGAAACGACTGAATATGTCATCGAGAATTGCACGACAGCATCAATAGACGGAGGATTGACTCCTTCTGAGCAGTTAAAAGTTGAAGAAAATTTAAAAGAAGTCCAACGAATGTCTGAACTTTACTGCACGGGTTGCAGATATTGTATGCCTTGCCAGAAAAACGTTGACATTCCACACATTTTTTCAGCAATGAACTATCATAAAATTTATGGGCTGACCGATCACGCAAAAACGATGTATTCATGGCGTCTTTCTCCCGATTCTGAGCTTAAATCGGCAAACGCTTGTGTTGAATGCGGCGAATGTGAAAGCAAATGCCCTCAAAATATAAATATAATTAAACAATTAAAGGAGACACACAATGAACTCACGCGAGATTGTTAAATCTATACTCGAATTTAATGCCAAAGATAGAATTGCTTGCGACTTTTTCAGACAGGAAGCCGGCTCTGATTTTTGGAGCACGGGTCCTTCGCCCTCACCCGATGACCGCCCGAAAAGTTTAGCCGCTGCTTCGGATGAGTGGGGCTCGATTTGGGAAAACATCGGAACTTCTTCTATCGGCGAGGTTAAAAAATATGCTTTAACAGACTGGGACGATAAGGATAAGTTGCCGCTTCCCGACATTAAAAACCCCGAACGTTGGCATCATATTAAAAACGCACGCGCCGAAGCAGGCGATCGTTTCTTGTTCGGTGGCGGAATTTCAATTTATGAACGCATACATTTCATTCGCGGATTGGAAGACACTTGGACAGATATTTATGAATATCCCGACGAGCTTTGTTGGTTGCTTGACATTCTTACCGACATGAATTTATACTGTATTGAAAAATTCAAAGAAGCAGATTGCGACGGGTTTTTCACCTGTGACGACTGGGGATTGCAGGACAGGCTTATGATTAATCCCGATAAGTTCAGAGAAATTTGGAAACCTCGTTATGCCAAAATTTATGAAGCTTGTCATAAAGCAGGAATTAAAACATTTTTACACAGCTGCGGTTATATTGTTGACATTCTTGACGACCTTATTGACGCAGGCTTAGATTGCATTCAAATGGATCAACAGAAAAACATGGGGCTTGAAACACTCGGAAAGCGCTTCGGTGGAAGAATTTCTTTCTATTCGCCAGCGGATATTCAAGCAATTTTGCCATATGCAAACGAGACGGAATTGCGCGCTTATTGCCGCGAAATGTTCAATAATCTTTGGCATAACGGCGGTTTTATTCCAAAGTTATATTCCGATATGTCCGGCGCAGGTTTTTCTGCCGAAAGCGAAAACATCATGTGTGATGAGTTTCTTAAAATAGGAAAAGAATTATTCAAAAAATAAAAACATTTATTCAAATACAGGAGGTTTACTAAATGAACACAGACCAACTCACGATTAACACAATTAGGCTTTTGAGTGCCGAAGCTGTGCAAAAAGCCAACTCAGGTCATCCGGGGTTGCCGCTTGGCGCGTCTCCTGCCGCTTACACGGTTTGGGCAAAAGAAATGAGCCACAACCCGAAAAATCCAGATTGGCTTAACCGCGACAGGTTTATTCTTTCGGCGGGTCACGGCTCGTCATTGATTTATTCTTTGCTTCATGTTTTCGGTTATGGGCTTACTATCAATGATTTAAAGCAATTTCGCCAAAAAGGAAGCTTAACACCTGGACATCCGGAGTATAAGCACACAAAAGGCGTTGAAGTCACGACGGGACCACTCGGTCAGGGAATCGCCAATGCTGTCGGCATGGCTTGGGCAGAAAATTATATCGCGCACAAATTCAATAAACCCAACTGCGAAATAATCGACCACTACACATATGTTTTGTGCGGCGACGGTTGCCTTATGGAAGGAATTTCCGCAGAAGCAGCAAGCTTGGCGGGAACTCTCGGCTTGGGTAAACTGATTTTGTTTTATGATTCAAACGGCATAACAATTGAAGGCGAAACTAAAATCGCGTTCAGAGAAAACGTGCTTGACAGATTTAAGTCCTATGGTTGGCACACACAATTAATCGGCGACGGAAATGATGTTGACGGCATTCAAAAAGCAGTTCAAGTAGCAAAAGCCGAAACAGACAAGCCATCGATAATCGAAATTAAGACCATAATCGGCTACGGTTCACCTAACAAGGCGGGAAAATCAAGCGTTCACGGCGAGCCTTTGGGCGTTGACGAATTGAAAGCGACAAAGCAAGCTCTCGGCTTCGATCCCGAAAAAGAGTTTTTTGTCCCCGAAGAAGTAACAACTGCAATGAATGAATGGCTTAAAACGGCAGAAAGCAAGGAAAATGCGTGGAACACTCTTTTTGGTAATTATAAAAAAGAATATCCCGACGATTACAAAGAATTTAGAGTTTGGTTCGATAAAAAACTTCCCGTTGATTTGTTAAACAATGAAGATTTTTGGACATATGATGGTAATTTGGCGACAAGAGTTTCGAGCGAAAAGGTTTTGAACAAGGTTTGCAAATTAGTTCCGAATTTAATCGGCGGAAGTGCCGATTTAGCGCCGTCAACTAAAACGCTTATGGCCAATCGCGGCGATTATTCAAAGGAAACTCCCGACGGTGCTAACTTGCATTTCGGAATTCGCGAGCACGCAATGACCGCCATTGCCAACGGCATGGCTCTTCACGGCGGGCTCAGACCTTACATTGCAGGTTTCTTTGTTTTCTCTGATTACATGAAACCTTCGATGCGTTTGTCAGCGTTGATGGGACTTCCCGTGATAAACATCATGACCCACGATTCAATCGGTGTGGGTGAGGACGGTCCCACGCACCAACCTGTAGAACATCTTTCTGCACTTCGCAGTATTCCGAATTTTACGGTTATTCGCCCCTGTGACACAAACGAAACCGCCGCCGCGTGGTATTTGGCTTTGACAAGAACAAACAGCCCAACTGCTATTGCTCTATCGCGTCAAAACCTTACATTGCTTCCCGAAACGGGTAAAAACGCTTTAAAAGGCGCTTATATTTTAAAGGATTCTGCAAAACCGACACCCGACATCATTTTAATGGCTACAGGTTCGGAGGTTGAATTGATCTACAATGCTAAAGACATTCTTCTCGAAAAAGATATTGACGCGCGTGTTGTGAGCATGCCATCGTTTGAAATTTTCGAGGAACAGACAGATGAATATAAAGAAAGTGTGTTGCCTAAATCCGTTCGCAATAGACTTGCTGTTGAAGCAGCAAGCTCGTTTGGTTGGGCTAAATACACAGGGCTTGACGGCGACATGATTTGCATCGACACGTTCGGCGCGTCTGCTCCTGCCGGAGAGCTTTTCAAGGATTTCGGCTTTACCGTTGAGAATGTTGTTGCTAAAGCCTTGAAAATATGCGGAAGATAATTACAATTTTATTACTTGCTTTAATACTTACAGGCTGCGGGGCGTTTCATGAAACGCCCTCCGTAGCTGTTTCAAAATCGGTGGTCGCACTTGATACTGTTGTGAAAATAACGGTTTACAGTAGCAACAACGCCGATTTTTTGCTTGAAGAAGCCTTTGTTTTAATTGATAAATATGAAAAAATGTTTTCACGAACAATTGAGGGAAGCGACATTTATAAAATAAACAATTCAAATGGAAGCAATATCGTTGTCAATCCCGAAACCACTGAAATTATAACCTTATCATTGAAATATTATGAAATGTCAAGCGGCGCTTTTGACATAACAATAGGTGGTATATCAGAGCTATGGGATTTCAACTCAACCACTGCCTTTCCCGACACTTCAGATATTCAAAATGCAATTGCCCATGTCGGCAGCGATAAGATACTTTTATCAGGAAATGTAGTTAAGTTATCCGATTCGAAAACGAAATTAGATCTCGGCGGAATAGCCAAGGGATATATTGCCGACAAATTGTCGGATTTTTTCAAGCAAAACAACGTTGCTGCAATTATTGATTTAGGTGGAAACATCGTCACCGTCGGGCAAAAGTCGGGAGATTCTCCTTGGATAATTGGAATTGAAAAGCCATTCGCACCCTACGGTGAATTTCTTATGACGGTTAATGTAAACGAAATGTCTTTAGTTACATCTGGTAGTTATCAGCGTTATTTTGTTTTTGAAGATGAATTATATCATCATATTTTGAACACAAAAACAGGCTATCCAATCAAATCCGGATTAACAGGTGTAACGCTTATATCTGAAAAATCAGCCGACGGCGATGCTTTAAGCACGGTTTTGTTTTGTCTCGGTGAGGAAAAAGGGCTTGCGCTCATTGAAACACTTCCCGGAATAGAAGCGGTTTTTGTACGCCACGATGGAAGTTTCGTTCAATCAAGCGGTTTCAGCAAGTTTATGTAGGAGATGCTATATTAAGGCATCTCCTTTTTTAGTAATATTATCTGGGTTGTATAACCGGTTTATCATCCGGATTTGGCGGCGAATTAGGTTTCGACATTTTCTGATGATTTATTCTATGTTGATCAGGATTCATCGGGTATTCAAATTTCGCGATTTTTTCTAATATATTCGCCATTTCTCTTACCGTTACAGAATCCTCGGGTCTATAGAAATTTTTATTTTCGCCTTCCATAACGTCAAAATAATAAAGTTTTGAAATCGCATTGTAGGGATATTCTTCAAGACGCACGTCCTTAAACGATATTGTATGGAAATCAATTGTGTCGGGCAAAACCAAAATTCTTTCCAAAATTACCGCTAATTCATCTTTTCTTATTTTATCGTTAGGTCGGAATTTTCCGTCGTCAGAACGAATTATACCTCTGCGCTTAAACGCATTTATCCAGCCTTTGCTCCAATGATTTGCCGTGTCTGAAAATGTTTCGCTACCGAGCTCAGGTTTTACATAAGTTATTTCCGACAACAATGAAACTACTTCTCCTCTGGTCAACTCGGTTGAATCGGTAAAGGTTTTTGTGTTCTCGATTTGACTCAACGTGTTTATAACATTTTCGGAGGTATTGATTATTGGCATCAATGTCGGTTGTAATGTGGGAACGGCAGTGGGTTGTAACGTCGGGACGAATGTGGGTTGCAATGTAGGGACGAATGTGGGCTTTAACGTCGGCACCGATGTTGGTTGTAACGTTGGGGCAAGTGTTGGCTGCAATGTCGGCTCAAGAGTAGGTTGTAACGTCGGAGAAAGCGTCGGCTGTTCTGTCGCGAGCGGGAAGTTTCCATTAAGCGCGTCAACATAGAATCGCCATGTTTCCGTGTTTTCCTGTCCTAATGCCCAGTTTCCGACCCCTCTGATATTATATTTATTTATTTGCTCTAATTTATATTGAGTCGCACGCAAATCATCATACCAAATTTTATAGGTTCCCGCAGTCAATGTCTGTCCACCCCAAATTTTAGGCAACGGATCGTCTTGACTTATCGTAATCGTCACATTAGCTGATTGAGTTATTTCATCATAATGCTTTTCAGATTGATAGTTCGTTATTAGAAATTCCACGTCAGCCGCTGTTATGCCGCTTCCACCCGTGGTTTGTCCTTTTTTCCAGAATCTCCCGAAAAACGGTATTCCCGTGACAATTTTACTTTTAGGAACACCTTGCTTAACGGCATAATCTATCGAACCATTAAAGAAATCGGCGCTCGAAATCGGTCCTGCTTCCCCGCCGAAATAAGATTCGTCATATGCCATTATCATAAGATAATCAGAATAATCTGAAAGCGCTTTATAATCATATGAACCATGCCATCCTGTGTTCCATCCGTTCGGATTGGCGGCAACAGCGACAGTTACGAGCTTATCTGACGGAAGTTTCTCTCTTAAAAGACGCGTAAAATTTGTATATGCCTGTCTATATTGCTCATTGACGTTTTCAATGTCGATGTTTATTCCGTCAAGATTATATTTTTCAATAACCTCGGCGACCTGCGTCGAAAGCGCTTCCGCGTTGTTTAACGCGATGTTCCCTCTTTCCCTTTCCCAATGGTTGCTTATAAACGGTGTAACCTTTACTCCCCTAATGTGCATTTCATTAATAAATTCTGTGTTGATTTTGTTTGACGGTGTAATCAAAAGGTTTCCGCTTAAATCAATGTCGAAATAATCGGGGCAAACCGTGGTTAAAGACGAATTTGAAGTGTCTATTATTCTCATATATGACGCAGGTGTCCCCGCATAAAGATAGGTTAAGCTTTCGCGCGCGCTTGCAGGAACCGACGGCACATTCGGATATATTGAACTGCCCGGCACAGTAATTATCAGACCTTCCCAAATATTATTTGAATCGGCTATCTGCGGATTCGCATCTAACAATTCCTGAAGCGTAATACCATAATTTTGAGCGATTTTCCACATTGTATCGCTTGATTTAATTGTATATTGAGCCGCCGAGGCGGTTGAATTGATTAGAATCGAGCAAAAAACGCCCGTTAAAAATAAAGCTAAAAGTTTCTTTTTCAAAATGTCACATCCTTAAATTTAATTTAAAGATAGCTTTTGCCGAATATGACATTTTATTAATTGTAATAAATACCTTGTTGTATTATGGAACTATTTTTGCTGTATATTTTTCGATGATTTCACATGGATGATAGGATAATTTTGAAATTCTCAAACCTTCGTCTCCGTCGTCCTCTTCTCTGTTTATAAATTCTACGCTGTTAGAAGCATAATGCTTTGCAAATTCGTTTACCATCATTTGATATGCGCCTCTGACACCAACATCTGCTTTTTCGATATGTACATACAGCATATTTCCCGACACTTCGCCTATTGAAAACGCGACAACTTCTCCGTTTGATTTAATCAGACCTCCAATCAAATCATATGTGTCAAAATTATCAAAAACTTCTATAGTTTTTATTTGCTCTTCTATAAACGCGGCTGTATTTTTGCCTGCGTTTAATGTGAATTTTCGATGAAACTCCTTAACCTCGTTTATGTTTTCATGCGTAATTTCTTCAAACGAATAATTCGGATTTGCCTTTTTAAAATAATTTATATGATTTCTCTGACCGTTAAATTTCTTTCCCGATAAAGCTATTAAATCGCTTGCATTATAAATATAATCGTTCCAACCCAATTCATTATGTAATTCAATTTCATCGAAATGATCTTTCAAAATCTTGGTATTCTCTTTTGTGGCGGCACAAAATGCAACAGATATGCCCTCTTTTGCGCAATATTTTGCTATCTCTTTCAAACTGCCGTTTAAGTCTTTCCCTATCGGAATTGTAAAAGCTGTTATTCCACCGTTATATTTTATTTTAGCCTTAAAAATCAACGTTTCGTTAAACTCTGTGAATTCGGTCGAAAAATAATCTCGCCACATAAAAATTCCACCAATTGTATTGTCACAAATTTTTCCGATTGGATTTTGAAAATACGGTCTGATTTTGGTTATATCTTTTAATTTTAACTTTTCAAAACTCAACATCTTTGATTTCTCTTTCCTGTGTAATATTGTAATATATGCCGTAAGAGCAAGCATTGCTTGTAGTCTATCACATGAAATGTCACTGTTCAACAATTTATTTTAACTTGAATATTGATTCTTTTCATACTATAATCAAAAAAAAGAATAAATGGAGTTTTTTAAATGAGCATGACTCACCGCGAGCGTTTTTATGCTGTCGCAACTCATAAAAACCCCGACAGAGCGGTTTTCGATTTGTGCGGTTCGCCGCAAACCGACGTCGATTTTCAAGTCACTAAAGACGATTTGACAAACCTCTTGGGAATCGTTGGCGAAAAACAAGGCGATTATAATTTGGATGAACGGATACTTATCGCATTATCCATAGACACTCGACGCGTCGGCGGAATGCCGACTCCAAGCAGCATACATCGCCGTGAGGAAGCGGGTGTGTTTTACAACGATTTCGGCATTGGCTATCGTTTTATCGACGGGCGTTATGAAGCATGCTATAATCCGCTTAAGGATTGCTCATTATCTGAAGTGGAAAATTTTCTGCTGCCCGATCCTCTTAAAGCAAACATATCTGCCATTGAACAATGGGCTGAAAAAGCTGAGTTTTTGCATGCTCAAACAGATTATGCCGTTGTCGCAGAACATCCTGTTCTTGGTGTCTTTGAATTGGGTTGTTGGATGTTCGGTTTTGATGACTATCTTTATCGCATGGCAGCTGAGCCCGAGGTTTGTCACGCATTTTCAAAACGAATTTTGGATTATCAAAAGCAAATTATCGCCATATACTATGGTGCACTCGGGCAATATATTGATTGCACTACATCCGGGGACGATTTTGGCACGCAAAAAGCCCCGTTTATGTCTGTTAAAATGTTTGATGAGATGATTGCACCATATTTCGCCGAACGAATTAAACACACAAAACGTTTTACAAAAGCATTTTATCAACACCACACTTGCGGCTCGGTTTTCGATTTGCTTCCGTCGATTATTAATTGCGGTGTCGATATTTTAAACCCCATTCAACCGGGTGTTGATAAAATGGATGCCGAGAATCTTAAAAAATGCTTTGGCGACCAACTAACCTTTTGGGGTGGCATCGACACGCAACATCTGTTGGTTCACGGCTCTGTCGCGGAAATAAAAGCAGAAGTAAAACGAATTTTGTCTTTATTGGACAAAAACGGCGGCTATATTCTTTCCTCTGCACATACCATTCAAAATGATGTTCCCGCCGAAAATCTCATCGCCATATTCGAGGGCGCGAAAGAATATTACAATTTATAAATTAATATTTATTTTTATCTGCCGACATGGTGCAGTTTATTTCAACACCCTTTTGATTCAAATAATTTGAACCCCATTTATACATTGCTTCCAAAATCGGGCGTATGCTTTTCCCTCGTTCCGAAAGAAAATATTCTACTTTCGGCGGCACAATCGGATAAACTGTTCTGACAATTAAACCATCTGTTTCTAATTCTCTGAGCTGCTGTGTCAACATTTTCGGCGTCGCTTGCGGAATAATCCTTCTAAGCTCGCCGAAACGAAGTGTTGCACCGATAAGATGCCAAAGAATAAGCGGTTTATACTTTCCTCCAATCATTTCAAGAATTGTTTCAACAGGACAATTGCAGCCTACACATTTACATTCCATTTCAAATTCCTCCATTAGTATCTTTTTGGTTACTATATTACAATAAAGTGCGTACTTGCATTTATAATTATATGCGTCATAATAATAACATTGACATTTAACTCAGTCAACATTAATCTATTTAGGGAGGTATTATAATGGAAAATTATACTTTGAAAATCGGAGGAATGACCTGCTCGTCCTGTGCCGCACATGCAGAAAAAGCGATAAAACGCTTAACCGGGGTTGAATCGGTTTCTGTAAATCTTGCAACAGAAAGTGCTGCTATTATATATGATTCGAAGGTTGTGCGTTTGCAAGCAATTAAGATGGCGATTAAAAAAGTTGGGTTTGTTCCTATTGAATCTGAACAGCCTTTCATGAATGTTAAAACAGGTGGTTTATGGACGAAATTCATTCTTTCCGCGGTTTTCGCTCTGCCGCTTTTATACATCGATATGGCTCCGATGGCTCCATTTGCCCTGCCCTTTTCGGCAAACCTGCATCATTTAATGGAAAGCTCTCCGCTGTTATTCGCGATTCTTGAATTGCTTTTGACAATCCCTGTTATATGCATAGGATATAAATTCTACACTGTCGGATTTCCGGCACTTTTCCGTCGAAACCCCAACATGGATTCTCTTATCGCGATCGGAACATCTGCGGCGTTTCTTTACAGCCTTTTTAATACTATTCTTATTGCTCTCGGCAATATTGAAGCGATGGATTCCCTTTATTACGAAACAGCAGGTGTCGTTATAACACTTATTCTTTTAGGTGAAACAGTTGAAGTATACTCGAAAGGAAGAACAGGAGAATCAATAAAAAAATTAATGGGACTTGCTCCTAATACTGCGTTTGTTCTTAACGACGGCATTGAAAAAGAAATTCCTGTTGAAGAAGTGAAAATCGGCGATGTCATAATCGTTAAGCCCGGCTCTAAAATCCCTGTTGACGGCGTTGTCTTGAATGGGAACACTGCTATTGACGAATCCATGCTGACAGGTGAAAGCATGCCTGTAGATAAACAAGCCGACGATGTTGTTTACGCTGCAACGATTAACACCACGGGCACAATTCAATTTAGAGCCGAAAAAATCGGAAAAGACACCGCTTTGGCGCAAATCATTAGGCTTGTCGAAAACGCGCAGGGATCGAAAGCCCCGATTGCGAAATTGGCAGATGTTGTTTCAGGATATTTTGTTCCTATCGTTTGCTCAATCGCGCTTGTTGCCGGTATTGCATGGTTCTTTGGAACAGGCGGCGATCTCGGATTTGCACTTACTGTATTTGTTTCAGTTTTGGTGATTTCCTGCCCGTGTGCAATGGGGTTGGCGACTCCCACCGCCATAATGGTCGGAACAGGAAAAGGTGCCGAACACGGTGTTTTGATAAAAAGTGCGGCGGCTTTGGAAACAGCTCACAAGATAGATACCGTTGTTTTTGATAAAACAGGAACAATTACCGAAGGAAAACCCGAAGTAGTTTCTGTTGAGGGTGATGTTTTGCAGCTTGCCGCTTCGTTGGAACGCTATTCTGAACACCCGATAGCTAAAGCAATTTGTGCCCATTATGACGGCGATTACTTGGAAGTAAACAATTTCAACGCTGTCATAGGTCAGGGTATTGAAGGGTTTATTAACGATAAAAAAGTTGAAATCACTCGTGGTGTACGCGTTTTAGTTGACGGCGAATATGTCGGTCGGGTTGTTGTTTCCGACAAACCTAAGAAAAACAGCGATGTTGCGGTCGCGCGCCTTAAAGAAATGGGAATTGAAACGGTGATGATTACCGGAGACAACCGCGAAACAGCAGAAGCTGTCGCGAAGAAAGTTGGCATCAGCCGCGTTTTAGCTGAGGTTCTTCCCAAGGACAAAACCGATGAGATAAAACGGCTTCAAGCCGAAGGTCACAAGGTTGCAATGGTTGGCGATGGAATAAACGATGCTCCCGCCCTGACACAAGCCGATGTCGGAATCGCTGTCGGTTCAGGTACCGATGTCGCGATTGAAAGCGCTGACATTGTGATGATTCGTTCTGATTTAATGGATGTTCCGACCGCCGTAAATCTCAGCAAGCTTACGATTCGCAATATTAAACAAAATCTGTTTTGGGCGTTCGGTTATAATATTTTATGTATACCGATTGCCGCGGGCGTTCTTCATTTGTTTGGCGGTCCAATGTTGAATCCTATGATTGCAGCGGCAGCAATGAGCTTCTCGGATATTTTCCTTTTGCTCAATGTCCTTCGCTTTAAGCGGTCTAAGGTTAATTTGAAATAAAGTTTTTTATAAATCAACAAGTAAAAAGCGAATACCCCATAAGAAGGTATCCGCTTTTTACTTGTTATATATTTTTTATCATTTCTTCGTTTTCTATAATATATTTCAACATCCCCCGATTCGTTTTCGCCAACTCGTTCAACTCGTTTTTTGCTTCGCAATATGCTATAAAAATCATTTGAATCGAACAAAGTACGTAATAAACAGCTTGTTTTTCTTCCGACGTCAACGAATTCACATTATCATAGCCTTGTATAATTCCCGCTAATATTTCTGGTCACTTGTTTTGAATATTATTGACATCACGCCATTCGCTTAAAATCCCGGTAGCGCAATAGCATGGATCAAATAAACGAATGTTGTGTTCACTCAAGTCAAATTCCATAAACCCGCTTATCTCATCACCATTAAACAAAATATTGGACGGATTTGGGTCGCGATGTATTAACTGCTTTGGCAATTTATCAAAAAGAAGTTCAAAATTATTTATATAATCTTCAAAAAAACTTTCCGACAACTTCATCCGATATTGATAATTCTGTTTCTTAAGCTCAGGCAAAGCCCATTCCATAACAAGCTTATATAAATTTTGCTTTTGGGGTTTAATATCAGGTTCAATTACATCCAGAGCTTTATGAAGCAACGCAATCTTTTCACCGTATTCAAAACCAAATTTTCGACGGTTATCACCAAAACGGTTAGCTTTGGAAAGTGGCTTACCCTTTATACCTTTAACCAAGACAATTATTTTTTCGCCGTCAACATATTCCGTACCATATTTTGTAGAAATCGGTGTCATTGCCGTGAATCCCTGAGATGTCAACGCTTTTGCAACATTTAAATTTCTCAGAATTTTTTCTTGTTCTCCAATTTTAAGGATATAATCCTCACCAACAGACCATACATTATTTGAAATTTTTGAGCCATCCATGATATGAATATCTATAATCGGTAAATCCTGTGGAATGTCCCAGTTTGAGAGAACGTCTCTTAACTCTTTCTTTGTAAACATAACTAAAACCTCCGTTTTATTTAAATATTTTTTCGGAGATTCGCCATACATCTTTACAAACGCTTTATAAAACCCCGCATAAGTATCAAATCCATAATCAAATGCCACATCAACAGCACAACGACCATAGGTAATTTCACCTAATGCTTTATCAAGCCGTCGTTTACCGATATATGCCGCTATTGACATTCCCGTTATCCTTGAAAACACCTTTTGATAATGCCAAACAGAATAACCATCCATCTTTGCCAGATCTTCGGCGGTAATTTCTGTTTTTAAGTTGTTTTCAATATATTCAATGCCGAGTTTTATTGCGTCATATTGTTGCATGAATAATCTCCTTTCCGTACGGTGATTTTATTATATCTCAAGGGAGTAGTAAAAACATTTCCTGTAGTGCGGTTTTTATTGAAGGTTTTTTTTGAAGATTTTTCTCTTGCTTTTTTGGCGAAAAAATCAATAAATTTATAACAAGCGAAACAATTGTCCCCGAAAGCGTTCCTATAAAACGAGTGACCCCATAAACCCAAGCATGCTCCATAGTATTCAAATAAGCGACAGCAAAATATACAATCGCACCCGGAACGATGCTTTCAGGTTTTTTCATGGCACAGCTAATCCAAATCAACGGGATTATTCCTAACGATAACAGAAAAACATTTTCTGTAAATGATGCAATTGCAATACCGACCGCCGCGCCGACGAGAGTGGCAAGATTGCGAATCAACGCCGCTTTAAGCGATTCGGCAATGTTTTTTTCCATTGCAACCACCGCACCTATGCACGCAAAAAATGGTGATTGCCCGAAACCGTATTGCATTATTAAAGCCGATACCAATACTGCTAAAAATGTTTTGAATGTACGTGGTCCTAAGAATTTTTTAATAAATATTTTTCCTTTTTCCATAGTTTTTACATTTCTTTCTTATGATTTATTTTCAATTAATTTCTAAAATAGTCCTCTGCAAGAAAAGCATATCTGACAGAATCGCAAATTCCTTGATTGTTTATATCTGCTTGCAACATCGTTCCTTCATATTTCAATCCGCATTTTTTCATCACTTTGCCCGAATTTGGATTGTTCGAATCATGCCTTGATTCAATACGATTTACACCTATTTCTTCAAAGAAAAAGCGAACCAACTCTTTAAGTGCTTCCGATGTATAGCCCATATTCCACCATTTTCGTCCTATGCAATATCCTATATGAACCATTTTGATATCATAACGCTGCTCAACAACAGCAATGCTACCGATAGGTTCATTAATTTCTTTCAAGACGATTGTCCAACTGTAATGACTTTTATTTTGATAAAATGGTATCCAGCTTTCAATTGTTCCTCTTGAAACAGAAACATCAGTATGCGGTAGCCATGTTAAAAATTTCGTCACTTCCGAATCTCTCGACCAATTCTTAAACATAGATTCATCATCTTCTATACTGAATTTTCTAAGAAAAAGCCTTTCTGTTTCAAGATTTACCGTTCCCTTATGGTTCATCTTAACCCCAACCTTTACAATTTAATAAAATATAATTTTATTTCATTTTGCCACATAATAAAAAACAAGTCAAACCCTTTTCAAGATTCGACTTGTTTTTTTAATTAATCATTAATTCAATATCATTTTAGAATTTTGTGAAATTTCTTAACAATCCGTTTAACTCTTCTTCAGTTTCAAATGTACTTGTAGTAACAAAACCAACTACTCTATTGTCAATTTTTCTTAAAATATAACTTTGCTTCATGCTTTGACCATACATACTCACAATTGAATCCATCTTCTGATAGTTTTCTCCCGCAATTTCTATTGATTCTTTATCCCCAATTATCTCAATATCTACTTCTAAATTTGAAAGCTGTCGTTTGAGATTTTCAAAATATTGCTCAAGCGTCATATTGCTCAGCATTAATTTTTCTGTCATTACAATTATATTCGGTGAGCCTATCGATGCAGAAACTGCCATTTCATATACTGTTGTAAGTTTTGCATAGTCAACCACTTTTTCATCCAATCCAATAAAATCAGCACCGATATTCATCATGCTGTTAATATCTTCATCCGTTGCCATAATATAGTTTTCGGGGACAGTAAAACGAAGATCCATGTATTTACTTTCAAAACCTTCGGCTGTCATTTTCCCTTTTTCATATGCAGTTTCTATATATGGTTTTACATTTGAGATTTGGTTGCAACCTTCTAATATAATTAAACTGGCGCAAAGACAAATTATCACATCAATAATCTTTTTCATTATTAAAACCTCTCTATTATCAAAAAATCACCTTTCGGTGACTTTATTTTTTCTATTGCGGGGAGAGGATTTGAACCTCTGACCTCAGGGTTATGAGCCCTGCGAGCTACCGAACTGCTCCACCCCGCGACATATCATAAAATTTTTACAACTTCGCTTCGCTCATAAATTCGATGCGTTTTGTTTCAAGTGGGAGGAGAAGGATTCGAACCTTCGAAATCGTAGATAACAGATTTACAGTCTGCCCCCTTTGGCCGCTTGGGTATCCTCCCTTTTTATGGGGGACGTCTATTACGACGTCCCATTTTATAAGCCGATGATCAGACTCGAACTGATAACCTGCTGATTACAAGTCAGCTGCTCTGCCAATTGAGCCACATCGGCATATAATCATGCTTTCAAAACCGAGCAAGGGAAAACAAAGAGAAAAGATTAGAACAAGACCTCGACCAATTAGTACGAATCAGCTGAATATGTCGCCATACTTACACCTTTCNCCTATCAA
>JGI994J12354_10000017_pt1 | contig 142481 bp, 120 predicted proteins | sample IntmicLarv3ML3BL_FD_12354 | JGI IMG/M metagenome (IMG submission 12354) | reverse complement strand
ATTGGATCCGGTTATGTACACATCAGCATCGTGATCGATGATCAATGCATTAACTGCTTTTTCCCAATTCTTCACTTCCTGTATCTCGTCCAAGAAAATGTAATGCCTTCCCTTACCTGATATCTGTTTATTGAGGTATGAAGAAAGATCGATGTGATCCTTTATCTTATACATGTCCGAAGATTCGAAGTTCATATGTATCATATTCTCTTTCGGTACACCTGATGCCTCAAGTCTCTGTATGAATTGCATCATCAACGTGGATTTGCCGCATCTGCGGACACCGGTGATGATCTTGATCACTTTGGTGCGGTCACGGAACATTTCCAGTTTGTCCAAATATGAAGTACGCTCAACTTCGCGCTCGGCCATGACAATGCATTGCGATCAGAATTATTTAAAGTATGTTACTGCAGCATACAACTTTAGTTAAAAATTACTAAAGTATGTTACTGTAATATACAATATAAGGTAAAAATCATTGGAAATTGCTACTACAATATACAACTTTCAGGAGACTGCGACATAGGAACATGGACCGTTCGACAGCGGCGTGGACAGATATGTTATTTAGATACTGTCACAATACAGGGCTCATGCCTGAATTTGAGTACCCCATTTTGGTCGAAGGGCTTAACAAGACATTCTACAACAAGAAAGCAAGCATTCCCGTGAAAGTTGCTGTTGACGATCTCTCATTCTACGTGAAAAAGGGAGAGATATTCGGCCTTCTGGGGCCGAACGGTGCGGGAAAGACGACAACCATCAAGATGTTGTCTACGCTTCTGATCCCCACATCAGGAAAAGCGGAAGTGCTTGGTATTGACGTCACCACAGGAAATGACAAGGATATCAGGAAGAGGATCAACCTCGTATCCGGCGGGGAAAGAGGATTATATTACAGATTATCGGGAAGACAGAATCTCAAGTTCTTTTCCGATCTGTATGGTATACCGCCGTCGGAACAGAAGGAGAAGATAGACAATCTTTTGGAACTGTTCGGACTTACGGAAGCTGCTGACGTTAAAGTGGAAGAGTATTCGAGAGGAATGAAACAGCGTATCCATTTAGCAAGAGCATTGGTGAATGATCCGGATGTCCTTTATCTTGATGAACCTACCATCGGACTGGACCCGGAAGTTTCCAGAGACGTTAGGGCAATGGTCAGGAAGATGGCCGACCGCGGAACTACGATAATACTGACAACGCATTACATGTTCGAAGCTGAGGAACTGTGCGACCGCATCCTGATAATATCTCAGGGAAAGGCGGTAGGATACGGAAGCGTCGACGAACTGAAGAACATGGTCAAAAGCACTACTGTGATCGAGATCGTGACATCAGACGATCCCCATGATGCTGTTGACGCCGTTTCAGAGATGAACAGCGTGATACACGTCAAGTCCGATCGTATCGGTGGCGGGAAGTTCGTTACCCGTATAAACGTCGAGGAAGGTTCCGATATTCTGTCGGACTTGGACAACATATTCAAGGACCATGGCGTAAGACGCATCGGTTACGACGAACCCACGCTTGAGGATGTCTACCTTTCACTGGTGGGTGCTGATGAACCTTAGAGCTACTGCTTCGGCATTCAAGCAGCAGGGAATACAATTCCTTGCGGATCCCCAATGGATCATTCCCAGCATAATCGCACCGTTCATATTCACTATCGTCACGCTAATGATATACGGCACAAGCGACGGTCCGGTGGTCCTTCAGGCTGTCATCGGCGGCGGTGTGTTAGGAATGTGGGGCAACAGCCTCTTCGCATCAGGTTACAGCGTATCATACGACAGGTACAACGGTACTGTTGAGCCGATAATGATGTCGCCTACGAATCTGATCGACGTTACGCTGGGAAGGGCTATATGGAACACGTTCATAGGACTCATAAACGCATTGCTGGTGTTCGTTGTCGCAGTGCTGATGTTCGATACCGGAATGGATCTTCTCAATCCTGTGCTGTTCTTCATGATGCTCGTCATGACATTGATGTCCTTGGCCTGCCTGGGATTGATATTTGCAGCGTTGTTCGTATGGACAAGGAAATCATCAACGATATTCAGTATCCTTGAATTTCCCATATACTTGCTGAGCGGTGCGATGGTCCCGGTAAGCATGCTTCCCGGGTCGATGACGTACATCTCATACATCTTACCGCCATCGTGGGGCGTAGACGCAATGAAGCTCGCTGCGATAGGGGATTATGATGGGATGATCGGCATTGGCATTGTTGCAGATATCGCGATAATGGTCATCTTGATGGTCATATACGCATTGATAGCAAGAAGCATGTTCAAAGTGATCGAACGCAACGTCCGCATGAGCGGAACCATGACGAGGTATTGAAATGGGAACGATACAGACGTTGAGATCATCTTACAGTATATCGATAAAAACAGCATTCACGGCTGTTCCGCCGGTGATATGGTTCACTCAGATCGCGTTGACGTCATTTTTCATGATGGCGTTCTTCGTCCTCTTAGCGGATTATGCTACAGGAAGCAGGGAAACAATGGATTTCGTTGCCATTGGTATTGCAGTGCAGACGATCGCAACATCAGCGATGTATTCCATTGCGAACGTACCGGGAGTGCAGAAGCACGTGGGTACGATGGAAGTACTCATGTCGAGTCCCGCGAATCTTTATGTTGTGTTCCTTGGAATGTCATTGTTCAGCATGTTCACCGGTTTTCTGACAGTGGGATTGTCATTGGGATATGCGGTGTTCATCTTCGGCGTTGACTTTTCCGCTGTCAACTTACTGTCGATGGTCGTCGTCATGCTCGTTACCGCGCTGGTGATGAGCTGTGTGGGAATGGCCATCGGAAGTATTGGATTGTATCTGCGTACGTCAGTCATCCTGGCGAACGTGATCGCATACATCGGACTTGTGATCTCCGGTGTCAATTTCCCGATATCGGAATTGCCGGGATGGTTACAAACGGTCGCGCACGCTTACCCGTTAACGTATGCAGTGGATGCTATGCGAAGTTCGGTAGCCGGAGCAGGACTTTCCGACATCGCGGGGGAATTGGGAATATTGCTCATACTGGGAGTGATCTTCGCGATATTGTCGTATGTGCTGTTCATCTACTTCGAAAAGAGAACGAAAAGAACGGGGAGATTGGATTCGTTCTAAGTAGATTCAGTGACACCCAGATCGACAAGTCTGTCGTAGAATGCTTTCGTTTCATTGACGGAACCGACGTTGAACACCAGATGCTTACTGCCTTCATTGTATTCCAACACAATGAACGCATTCACCTTGGCCAGAGTTGCCAGCGTATAGGTTCCGAATTCACTGTTCTTGAACGTTCCCGAATTGACAACCGGAGTTCCGAAACCGTTGGTCCTGCTGCCTGCGTTGAATTCGGTCCTGTATGCTACAGAATCGATATCATCGATCTTTATCGTGAAGTCAACCATCGGTGCATCAACTGTCAAACGCTCTTCGTCATCGCTGATCTCTGCGGAAACGTCTCCGTAGAAGAACACAATGTAAACGACACCGACCATTACAACAGCGGAAATGATGATCGATATCAGGATAATCTTTCTCATGCAGGCGTCATCGTATTCCTGATATAAAACCATGGAACCGTACTGGCGTCGTATGACGACCGGAGGAAACATCTGATCGATAGTTCATCAAAAACGCAAATAAATTATGTGATCGCAACCCCGCAGTCTCCGAGACAGGGACCTGGCGCGGGGCATTACGTCTACATGACCGGCATCACTGGAAAATGGTTTTTCTCCGCCGTTCCCGTGAAGAACGGCGGAAAAGGTGTTCATGGTTTCCTGATGAACAGGAAGTACACTGCCGCAAGCGCAATGACAGGGCGGAACACAATGAAAAAAGAAAGGGGCGTACGCCCTCTGATGTTTAACAAAGTGCGTCGAGTTTGGAATAGAATGCCTTTGTCTCATCGGCAGTCTTGAGGTTGAATACCAGATAGTTTCCTCCGTCATAATACACCCAGATGTATTCTCCGCATTCGATGTATATGTTGAGTGTGCCGTGTTTGTACTCACCCGATTTTATCTTTGCGTTCTCGACAGCGTTAACCTTGTCACCTACAGCGTATCCGATGCTGGGGTCAACACTTTCTATATCGGATATCGCTATCTTTAGATTTACCTTCGGACCTTTAACGGTCAGATATTCGTTGTCGTCGTCTATTTCTGCTGTCAGCGAGTCGTCTCCATAAAAGAACATGAAGTACGCTCCGGCCGCTACGGCTATTACGCCGATTATCACAATTGCTGCTAGAATTTTACCCATCACATTCTAATCCGACCTGCACTATATAAAGTGTACTGTCTTCGTGCTGTCTTCGTCATGCCCTTGCTTTTTGTTTCCGTGAAAAAACAATAAGTACTTCGAAATATTCAGCCGAAATATGGATGATGCACGTATCTTTTCGAAACGCGAGCAAAGGCTTGTGTTGCTTGCATCATGTCTCGCGATCTTTGCTACTCCTCTGATGGGTACGATGGTGAATCTTGCCCTTCCTACCTTGGGCAGCGAGTTCGGCATAAGCACTTCCCAGGAGGGTTGGGTGATCGCCGTCTATTTCCTTTCTTCCGTTGCATTCATGGTCCCTATCGCCCGTTTATCGGACCTGTACGGAAAGAGAAGGATGTTCATCATCGGTATATTCATCACTGTCGCCGGTGCCATCCTTGCTTCTTTCTCGCCCAACTTCACTGCACTGCTCACATGTAGGGTGATCATGGGTCTCGGTTCCGCTGCGATATCCTGTACGGGTATCGCAATGCTCACTGAGGTCTATCCAAAGAACCACCGCGGCGGAGCCATCGGACTGAACACCGCTTCGGTATACTTGGGAAGTTCCGTCGGACCTCCTTTAGGAGGATTCCTTACTGACACCTTAGGATGGCACAGTACGTTCTACATGGTGATACCGTTCTGCCTGCTGGCACTTATCGCTATTCTCTCATTCAAAACTGATTTCGCGCCTGCCAGGGGAGAACACTTCGATGCCAAGGGATCCGTTGTTTACGGTGTGGCGATCACCATCGCCACGTACGGACTGATGAGCATAACCGAATGGTATTCCGTTCCGCTTATGGTCTCCGGTGTTGCTTTGCTCGGAGTGTTCTATATCATCGAGAAGCGTGAGAAGTTCCCGGTTCTCAACGTGAAACTGTTCTCCAACAGCCGTTACACCAGATCGGTCGCTGCCGCGCTGCTTAACTATGCGTCATCTTTCGCAGTTGCGTTCTTCCTGTCCTTGTACTTGCAGGATGTTGGTGATTATACACCGTCACAGGCAGGAATGGTGTTACTTATACAACCATTGATACAAGCGGTGTTCACACCCCTCACCGGCAGACTGTCTGACAGGGTGGATGCACGTATATTGCCAACGATCGGTATGATCATAACCTGTGCGGGTCTGATGGTCATCGTCCTGCTCACACGGGAAGTGGACATAATGCTTGTGGCATTCGCGTTGATACTTCTGGGAACAGGATATGCACTGTTCTCGGCACCGAACACGAATGCGGTCATGTCTACTGTCAGTCCGAGGGAATACAGCGAAGCGTCCGGCATGCTTGGAATAATGAGACAGGGCGGTATATTGTTGTCCATAGGTATTGCTGTGGGGTGTGTTTCACTGATCGTCGGGAACGACAGCATCAACCCTGCGACGATAGATCTGTTCATGAACGCCATGAGAACGGCATTCCTGGTATTCGTGGGAATGAGTGTCGTAGGCTGCGTACTCTCATGGTTCCGCGGGAAGCCTGTGAAAGATGAGAACACACCGAACGAATGAAAAGGATAATTTACTTCATGTCCATGTGATAACATGAAGTTCATCTATTTCGTCGGGACCGCAGGCAGCGGGAAGAGCACTATGGTCCAAGCTTACAAGGATTGGCTGTATCATAACGGCATTGATTCCATTGTCGTGAACCTCGACCCGGGTGCGGATATACTTCCGTACAACGCTGATATCGACATAAGGGAATGGATCGATCTTTCCGATGTCATGGAGGAATACGCATTGGGACCCAACGGCGCTCAGATCGTTGCCGCTGATCTCATGGCGGTGCACATCAGCAATCTCACTGAAGCATTGGATACATTCAAAACGGAATATGTTCTTGTGGACACACCCGGTCAGTTGGAACTGTTCGCTTTCAGGAGTTCCTCTCAGGTTCTCACGGAAGCATTGGGAAAGGGAAAGGGAATGGTTGCTTTCCTGATGGATCCTATGCTCTGCAGGACATCCAACGGTTTCATTTCCGCCATGATGCTTTCCTCACTTGTCAGATTCAGGTTACAGTTACCGATGATCTCCCTGCTTTCAAAGACAGATGTCCTGAAGGAAGATGACCTCAAACGGATAACGGAATGGTTCGACTATCCCGAGACGTTATACGGCGATCTCCTTGACAACGATTCCGATCCTCAGACGGTGGTCGGTACCGAGCTGTTCAGAGCACTGGAGAACATCGGCATATTCGGCGAATTACGTTGTGTGTCCGCTGTCGATGCAACAGGAATGGAAGAGATATACGGAACATCGCAGCAGATCTTCCGGGCCGGAGAGGATGTTGACAAAAGTTGATCCTGTTCACCTTCGAATACATCGAATGGGATCATTACACTCCAAGGGCGTTGCATGCGCATACTGGAAGATATTGATATAATGCCGACCTATGAAGACTGTTTGAAAGTCGGGATCATTCAAAAAGTTAGGGATTCTTGAACGGGAACCAAGAACAAAATCCCTAAATAGGCTTTGGGATGTCGGTCACTTGTGGACAGGGGACGCGAGAATTACAATTTCCAGAAGTATATCGTGCTTTTGGGCGTAAGTCTCTTTTTCCTGAAGTTCGCAGCATGGTTCTACACCGGATCGGTCGCTGTTCTTACGGATGCTCTGGAAAGCATCGTGAACGTCGTTGCAGGCTCCATCGGATTGTATGCACTTTACGTCTCATCAAAACCCAAGGACCGTGATCATCCTTACGGCCACGGGAAGGTTGAATTCATTTCCGCATCCGTAGAAGGTGCGATGATCTGCTTCGCGGGTCTCTTGATACTGATGGAATCTTTCAACCGCATCCTGAATCCTCAGGAGATCAGTAATCTCGATGTGGGCATCTTCCTTATTGCGTTGTCTGCCGTGCTGAATTTCATCGCCGGTTCCCGCGCTGTCAAAAAGGGAGAGAAGAACCGTTCCCAGGCACTGATCGCAAGCGGGCGGCATTTACGTTCTGATACTTACTCATCGGTAGGAATATTGATCGGACTCGTTCTGATGTATTCCCTGGAATATTTCGGTTACGAAGTGGGGTGGCTGGACGGTGCTGTTGCTTGTCTGTTCGGTATCATCATACTGTTCACAGGCGCAAAAGTATTGAAGGATTCCTTCGACGGTATCATGGATCGTGCTGATAACGAACTGCTTGAACAGGTCGTAGGGTGTTTGAGAGAACACAGACATAACGACTGGATCGAGATGTATGGTCTCCGTATTCTGAAGGTAGGCGGAAGATTGCATATCGACCTGTGTGTTGTGTTACCGTACGGTATGACCGTACGCGAACAGCATTTCGAAACGTGTGAGGCCAAAAAGGCCATAACGGAACGTTTCGGAAAGGTTGTTGAACTGACGATCATGTGCGAACCTTGTCACAAGTATTCCTGCAGGAATTGTTACAACGAATGCAGTGAGAGAAGGGAACCTTTCCTTAAAGAATCCGAGTGGACGGTGGAAAGTATCACCAGACCTTAGGAAAAATGATATTACTGTCCTTTACGTTCCGGGAGATATGTTCAAACGCGACGTACCTTCTGAGATCTCCTCGGCAGGCGTATCCAAATGGTATTCATCCCTTGACGACCAGAACAAAGTGAGATCAGGAAGATACCTGAAGGATTGCGACACAACATCCAAAGATAGATTCTTCATATCCATTACGGACCTGGCGCTGAAGGACGAGAACTACAAGTTCGCAGCCGTCATCGGCGATACGTATGAGCTGAAGATGGTACCGTATGACAGGTTCCTTATGAACGAGTTGCTTATTGACGCATACATCGGAGCGGAACGTTATGATGATGCGAAACGTCTCTGCAATACAGGTCTTGAACTGTTCCCGAAGATAGAGAAGGAATTCAAGGAAAGGAACAACGGCATTCCGCAAAAGATGAATTGCAGGAATCGTCTTATTGACGTGTTGGTAGGAGTAGAAGTGAATTACGACCAGGCGTTCATCGAATTGGAGAGGTTCTTCAAGATGGGATTGATCGACCGGGAAGACTATGATTTCAGAGTTCAGAGTCTCAAGGTACACCGTCTTCAAAGGACATTCGACGGTGTGTATACATTCCGAAGGAAAGAGGACTCACAATAAACTGTGCCAGTCTGTCATCTCAATGATGTCTATCGCAGGTTCTTCGTACGGATGTACGTCACGTATCGTACGTATCGTAACGGAAAGGTCCTTCTTCAAGATGATGAATTCTATTTTCAGTTCCTCTGCTGTCTCGATCTTGCCGACGGTACCTTTGAACGGTCTTGCGTTGCCTATGGGTTTCCACGTTCCCGTGACCTTCGATATACTGAATGTCCTTTCGTAATTCTCATACGGTGTTTCGATCACTTCCGTTATCGAATCCATTAATTTTTCTGAGAACACCTCAGGAACGAAGACGGTGATCTTACATATGTCCATGGATATACACAGAGAAATGAGGATTTACATTTTTGCACACCATGAACACCTTGGATGTGCACATGTTCTTGTGATCGGAAAAAAGTGCAATATGCAGTAAATTCCGATTTGGCATGTGTGTATGCCGGTAGTTCATGTGTTTTTGAATGTTCATCTGCGAACTGATGAACGGACAAAGGTTATTATCATCCTCGCCATTGTGGGAGGTATGGTAAAAGAGGTCAATGCGTCCCACATTTTGGTGAGCACAGAGAAGAAAGCACTTGATGTCCGTGAAATGATATACGGCGGAGAGAAGTTCGGCGATATGGCCAAGAAGTATTCCTCATGTCCTTCCGGGAAGAAAGGAGGGGACCTTGGATGGTTCTCCAGAGGCATGATGGTCAAACCGTTCGAAGATGCTGCATTCTCAGCTGACAAGGGAGCAGTTGTCGGACCTGTGAGAACAGAGTTCGGATGGCATTTGATATACGTCAAAGATGTGAAATGATGGCAGAATCCCACAGACGCAAACCCGAGGATCGTGGAAAGGCAAAGAAGCCTAAGAGGACCAGACAGGAGAAATGGATCGCTATAGTAGCTGTGTTCATTGTCTTACTGATGATAGGATCCGCTTTGGTCGTCCTTACTCTGAGCAGTTAGACTGAATCCAATTTCTCCACTATATTGTCCAGGAGAGTGGATGCTTTCTTGTTCAGCCACCTGTTACTGGCGATACTTGCCAGGAACGGGATCGGCGGTAAGACATAGATCGAAGCACCAAGGACCGCTGCCACTTTCTTCGGAGTGGATATCTTCTGTACCCTTTCCACCAACGGATTGGTAGGGTCCGGTTTCAGTTTTTTGAATAACGATTTGAGGATCATCCATCCTGCTGACAGAACAACTTCCATTGACCAGAGAACCGCTTTGTCGATAGGTACCGGACGTCCGCAGGGTACTGTTGTCTTGCTGAGAATTGATCTGCGCAGATCTTCTGCGCCATATCCTTCAAACTCCGTCCACGAATAACCGACGGTTGATAGCGAGTGGCCATCGCTCGATCCGAGTTCCGCCCACCTGTTCGGATATTTGTTCTTGACTTCCTGCGCGAATCTGTTCGAATACTTGTCGATGTGACCGCCGTTAAGCGTTTCTATTCCGTCGAGGTCTAATTCGAATACTTTGTCGCCTAACGCGGGAACATGGAAACTGAAAGGATGCGGTGCTATCGTTATACCGCCTTGTGACCTTATGACGTCTATCGTTTCTTCAACGCTCAGTCCTGCAGGGATCTCCTCGTTCAGCCACAGTCCGATTATCTCTCCGTCGGCCGTGGATACCTCTTCTCCGATAACGACCTCGATATCATCGAATTGTTCAGCATATTTTTGGCCGACAAGGGCTCCGCCTACTGCATCATGGTCTGTAATGCACAGAACGTTCAATCCTTTTGAGCGTGCGTGATCCACAAGCCTTTCCGGCCTCGTCACGGACTCAGGGAATCTGAGTGCACCGAAATCTCCCACGCCTGAATATAATGTATGGGTATGTGTGTCTGCCCTTTGCCCCATCGGTCTTGGGATGAGGTGCAAACTATATAGTCATTTCACACCTAACTGGAAAAATATCTGAATATAAACTTAAATGGATAAGAGAAACCCTTTAATCGAAGTACAATATCGGGAGCACGTGGATTGGGTACTGCTGGGGATCCCCTTCGGAATCGTGCTTCTTTATTTCGGTTCAGAATGGATGGTGGAAGGCGCCAAGGACATCGCGTTGCGTTTGGGCGTAACTCCGTTCGTTGTCGGTCTGACCATTGTCGCACTTGGGTCATCTTCTCCTGAAGCTGTCACATCAGTGATAAGTGCCAGCAATCCTGATATCATAATCGGGAACATCGTCGGCAGCAACATCGCCAATGTAGGTCTTGTTGTGGGAGCGTCTGCGGTCATAGGGACGCTCGTCTGCAGATACGAAACAACGAAATTCGAACTTGCGGCAATGGTCATTGCTGTTTCTTCCATTGCAGTGCTTTCCCTGTCCGGCATGTTGGGGTTCTACCAAGGCATCGTTCTTTTGGCTGCACTTGTTGTGTTCATCCTGATGATCTACCGCCTGAAGAAGGATACCGCAGAAGGAGAGGATCCTTTGGAAAAGGATCTCAGTGTTTCCGTTCCCAAGTGCATTCTTATGGTGATCGCGGGAATGCTTGCGTTGTATTTCGGTGCTGACGTATTCGTGGACGGTGCGGTATCCCTTGCAGGCGAATTAGGTGTTTCAGAATTGCTGATAGGATTGCTTGTGGTCGCGATCGGAAGCTGCCTTCCTGAACTGTGTATCTGTTTAATGGCATCGTACAGGGGCGAGAGGGAGATCGTCATCAGCAACGTGATCGGAAGCGTCATATTCAACTCGTTCTTCGCATTGGGATTGGGTGCATTGCTCACTGATATTACAATAGCGGATTCACTGCTTACTTTCCATATGCCTGTGATGATCGTCCTTTCCGTCATACTGTTCGTGATGATCAGAATGAACGGTAACGTTACGCGTGCGAAAGGCATTCTGCTTCTCTGCGTTTACGTTGTATACATCGCAGCAATGGCTTTGGTCCCAAACCTTACGTATTGAAAAAAAACAGGACTCACATCCTTTCTTCCATCTTCTTCAATTGATCTTTTTCTGATCGTTTATTCCGATATTCTTTCATTCCGTGTTTTGGCTGAATTCCATTCCGTGTTTTGGCTGAATTCCATTCCTTGTTTTGGCTGAATTCCATTCCGTGTTTTGGCTGAAATTCGTTGCTTGTCTTGTGCTCTGTTGTTCTGATACTATGCGAAAACTACTGTTCAGTACGTTCGACCGGAAAGCTTACGCTGAAACGTTTCGTCAGATAGAAATATATCGGAACGCCTGCAGTCCCCGCAGGCATTCCTGGAAAAGGTTACGATCACGCTTTCTTCTTGACCACCAGGAAGTAGACTGCGATCAATGCTATCACTGCGATAACAACACCGATGGCAAACGCTCAGGCCGAACCGTAATAGTATTCGCCTTTGCTCTTTTGCTCTCGATCGAGTCTCGAATCAGGTTTGTTTATTCTCGGCCTGTGTGTATCCGCGTCCCTGCGGAACGTTATCTCCACTGCCTTCAGGAATTTATTCATTCCTTCCCTCATGTCATAGGGACCTTCTCCGACACCTTTGTGTCCGGGATCTCCGCCGAAGACCATCATCGAATCCGATACCATGTCCAGGAAATAGATGTCGTGATCTACTATCAGACCGCTTCTTCCGCTCTTCTCCATCATTCTTCTTATTGTCTTTGCGGCGTTCATCCTCTGGTTCGAGTCCAGATACGCCGAGGGTTCGTCGAATAGATAAATATCAGCTTCATTCGCCAAACATAACGTTATCGCAACTCTCTGTAATTCTCCGCCTGAGAGTGTTGAAACGTTCTTCTCCATCAGGTGTTTGATGCCTAATGGAACTATCACTTCAGTTTGGAAGAATCCTGATTCCACGGCCTCGAATGCCGTGGTGTACAACAAGTCCTTGACAGTACCGTCAAAATCTGCTGTTATGTACTGCGGTTTGTAGGCCACTTTGATCTTGGAATCCATTGCTCCTGAATCGGCTTCTATCACACCTGCAAGCATCTTCACGAATGTTGTCTTTCCTGTTGCGTTCGGTCCGACTACACCGACGGACTCGCCGATCTTTATACTGCCTGCCTTTACGTTAAGTTCGAACTCTCCGAAATCCTTTTTCAGTTCTGTGTACGAAACTAACTCAGCAGTATCCCATTCCCCTCTCGGCGGGGATGCTGTGAACACTATCGGTGTATCTCTGAACCTTATGTTCTCCTCCGGTAAGTAACCGTCCAGGTACACGTTTATCGCTGTACGGACCTGACGCGGCAACGTGAATACTCCGTATGCACCTTCGGAACCGTACACTACGTTCACGTTGTCAGCAAGGAAATCCAATATCGCAAGATCGTGTTCTATTACGACTACTTGTTTGTTTTCACTCAGATCCTTGATGAGCCTTGCCATCTTCACTCTCTGGTAGATGTCCAGATACGATGACGGTTCGTCGAAAAAGTATACGTCAGCATCTTTCATCAAAGTTGCTGCCATCGCAACCCTTTGTAATTCACCGCCTGACAATTTGCTCAATTCGCGATCGAGCACTTCAGTGATGTCGCATGCTGCTGCGGCCTCTTCAAGTGTCATCCTTTCCTGTACTTTGCTCAGAAGATCACGTACTACTCCTGTGACGGCTTGCGCTAACTTGTCAACGTACTGGGGTTTCATTGCTGTCTTTATGTTACCTTGGTACAACACCGTCAGATAATCATGCATTTCCGTTCCCGCGAAATGTTTCAGCACATCTTCCTTGGACGGAGGGTTCTCGAAATTCCCTAGGTTGGGAATTTCAATACCCGAGAGCATCTTTATCGCTGTTGTCTTTCCTATTCCGTTCGGTCCCAATATTCCGGTGACGATACCTTTCTTCGGTACCGGTAAACGGTACAGTCTGAAAGAATTCTCACCGTATTGGTGGATCATTTCCGTTTTGAGTTCGTCCGCAAGTCCTATTATCTTGACGGCATCGAACTGACATTTATTGACACATATCCCGCATCCTGCACACAATTCCTCGGAAATTATCGGTTTTCCTTTTTCTCCGAGTACGATACATTCCACTCCCGTTCTTACCTTGGGGCAGAATTTGATACATTCCTTGTTGCATTTCCTGCTCTGACATCTGTCCTGCAGGACCGTGGCTATACGCATAACGGTACCGATTAAGTAAGTTGGATATAAGTCTTAGTGAGTTCCGAGGTATTTCGCAGGCAATACGTTCAGAATTTTGATACTGCTCTGAATCCTTTGGATGGGTAACGATCCCTCCGTAAAGAGAGACCGGGGTTTTAATGTGGACCACACGATCGTTATTTGAGGAATTTCGAGGTCAATGATGACCTCGATGTCCCCAGGGACAACGATAACTTTATCCGGATAGCCGATTTGGTTGTTGTATCTCATCTCCTGCCGGGTTGATTCCGGGGTGTTGCCGTGTAGGAAATGGACGACAACGCCCGGACTGCCCAACACCACATTTTTTCGACCATCTGTATTGTCGTAGCAGCACAGATCGTTGATGCTCTATCAAGCTTACTTATTTTGCAAGACCGGGTCCTTGCCATCTTGCGTTTCATTTCCGGCGATACCGTTCATGTCTTTTTCGATCTTTGATCCGGATATCATTCAAACCCTGTGAGAACGGTCCTTAAAACTAAGGAACGGCAGATCTGCCGACCACATTGGGAATTATGCAACAGAACACATAACATCGATCTGACATCTCGGCACCCCGAGAGGATCACGGACTCTCGACACAAGGTCTTACCGCAAAGGGGGGTTGGAAAGAATGAAATAGTCCTCTTCTTTAGCCATGAATGCGCAAGGCGACAGTTATGGAAGACCCTAAGACGAAAGATGTGGAAACGCTTCTCGGAGATCCGAAGAAGGCGATCGTCGCAATGGCCATTCCCATCGCCATCGCAATGATCGCTCAGTCTGCCAACAACCTGATCGATGCTGTTTGGGTCGTAAGACTTGGATCAGACGCAATGGCCGCGGTCGGCGTTGTTTTTCCGCTGTTCTTCATCATCATCGGTATATGCAACGGTATTGGTATCGGTGCTGCGTCTGCAATAACGAAACGTGTCGGTCAGGACAATAAGGCCGATGCGGATAATGCTACAACGCATGCATTGGTGCTGATGATCATAGCATCACTGATCCTTACGCCGCTGATGCTTCTCATCTTACGTCCATTGCTGATGATCATGGGCGGTGCAGACATCATCGATGATTGTTACGATTATGCAATGCCGTTATGTGCAGGCATGTTCGTATTCATGATCTCCAGCGTCATGTCCAGCATATTACGTGCCGAGGGAGCGGCAAAACGTTCCATGGTGGCGTTGATAATACCGGCATTGATCAACATGGTCATCGCTCCGATATTCATTTACGATGATCTTCTCGGATTCGGGTTCGGATGGGGTCTGACAGGTGCCGCGATCGCAATACTGATATCATCCGCAATAGGGATGTTCATGACGTTCTATTGGTACTTCGCCAAGAGAGATACGTTCCTGAAATTCAGGTTCAAAGGTTTCAAACACGACCCGGCAATAACCAAAGACATCCTGAGGGTCGGTCTTCCCGCTGCAATGGAAATGATGATCCTTTCGCTTGTATCCATAGTCATGAACCTGATACTGATACAAGCAGCGGGAACAGATGCTGTTGCTGTGTATTCGTCAGATTGGAGGCTTATCCAGATGCTGATGATCCCGATAATGGGAATATCTGCGGCTGTCGTTCCGATATGTGCGGCGGCGTTCGGAGCGAAGCGTTTCGATAAGATCAAGGAAGCTTATCTGTATTCGCTGAAAATTTCAATTTCATTCATGATATTACTGAGCATCATCACAGCAATATTCGCATCCCAGATGCTTATCGTCTTCACATACGATGCGAGTACGGCACATCTCAAAGGCGATATGCTGGACTTCCTGCGCATCGCATGCATATTCATGCCGTTCATGGCATTCGGCATAGTTTCAGCTTCGCTGTTCCAATCGATGGGAATGGGCGTGCGTTCTCTCGTCTCCACAGTGTTCAGGAATGCTTTGATGCTGCCGATATGTTATTTGCTGATAGATCACGGGTTGAAAGCGATATGGTGGGGGGTCGCATTCGCAGAGATAGCAGGACCGTTACTTGTCGGAGTATGGGGGTTGCTTACAGTGAGGTTCCTGGTACGGCAGTACAACAGCGTTGTCGGAACCGGATCGGTGTGACCGTCTGCACAGGCTGAGGTCCGATACAGGTCCGTTGGATGTTTCGTGTCGAAAATACAGTGAAAACCCGAATTATTCGTGTCGAAAATGCAGGAGTGTCTCAAGGATCTGAGAATATGAGTCCTCAGATACTGAATGCTCCGGCGTGAATGTATTCTCATACCGCCGATCTGTCAAAAGACGGATCAGGCCTCTCTGATCATGAATTCTTCTGATAACGTCCTGTTGGGAGATCGACTGTAACGAAAAACTATGTTAAATTGTAAAGTTTTTCGATTATAACGGAAAAACTATGTTAAAATTTAAAGTTTTTCAGATATAACGGAAACAATAAATATACGAATATCGATGACATGATATCATGATCATTCGTGAACAGTACATGGAAAGAATACGCAAACTCATTGACACACCTGTCATAAAGGTGATTGCCGGAATGCGCAGGTGCGGAAAATCCACGATCCTGAAGATGATACAGAATGAACTTTACGGACGCGGTATAGCGAAGGAACAGATAATGTACATTAATTTTGAATCCATGTCCAATTCGGATTTGATGGACCACAGGAGATTATACGAATATGTTATGAGTGCTGTTAAAGGATCCGTTAAAAGGACATACATCCTGCTCGATGAGATCCAATCAGCAGAAGGATGGGAACACGCCGTCACATCATTCATGACCGATCTGGATTGCGACATATTCATCACAGGTTCTAATGCCAAACTCCTATCCGGAGAATTGGCCACACATATCGCCGGAAGATACGTAACGATCGAGATATTTCCATTGAACTTCCGTGAATATCTGGAGTTCAGTAATGATCGGGATGTCAAAGCATCCTTCACCGGCTTCCTGAAGGAAGGCGGACTTCCGGGATTGTTTCAAATGCCTGACGACCGGGAGATACGCAGGCAGTATATGCGTGACATGTACAACACGATCATATTGAAAGATGTCGTCCAAAGGGGCAATTTCCGAAACTCAGAGATGCTGGACCGCATCATCAGATACATCATGGACAACATCGGGAATACATTCTCAGCAAAAAGTATCTCTGACTATGTGCGATCTCAGGGACGAACGTTAAGCAACGACCTGGTCCATTCATTCTTACAGGCATTGGAAAATGCGTTCATTATTCGAAAGTGTTCAAGGTTTGACATCAAAGGCAAAACATTTTTGAAGACGCAAGAGAAATATTTCATGACCGACCTCGGGATCAGACATTCTCTGATAGGATACAAGGATGATGATATTTCCGGAATTTTAGAAAATATCGTGTGCATGGAACTATTGACCCGGAACTACACTTTGAGCATCGGCAAGACTGGAGATAAGGAGATCGATTTCGTTGCCGAGAAGAATGGTCAACGGTCATACATACAGATTTGTTATCTTCTCACGGATGACAAGGTCATAGAACGCGAATTCTCACCTCTCGAAAGCATCAACGACAATTATCCGAAAACGGTCCTGACCATGGATGACACGCCGGAGTATTCACGAAACGGCGTAAGGAAACTGAACATCATGAATTTCCTGCTGGGAGCAGATATCTGATGACCACATCAGATGATCCTTCGATCTTTCATCAGCCCATATCACAGTTCTCGGGGTCGTGCCCGGCACTCAGATGATCATCTTTGTAGAATTTTCCACATTTTTGATATCATCTTTTTTTCTAATCGAGAGAAAAAAGTTCCTCAAACCACACAGTAAAAGTTCCTCAAACCACACAGTGAACGGCGGTACCCAGGATATATTGAAACATCATCACTGAGGTTCGTAAAACGGTCTTATGCAAGACAGATACGACTCACGTTTTATGAACTTCATCTGCTTTAACGAGCAATTTATGATCAAAAGTTTTCTCTGTATCGAAAAGTTTTGCGAATTTTGAAAAAGTTTTCTCTCTGAAGAAAAGAATTTCATTGCGTGTGGGTCCGAATGATATTGCCGTCGGCCTTACTGTGAGTGTTGATTTGATGATAAGTATCGTTTCTTTCTCTTCCTGATCGATATCGTTTGAATTCAGAATTTGAATATGTGCTTGATACGAGATGTGCCGTAACTTTATATCGTGCGCGTCGTATTGGGATTCGATGGTAAAGGTAATGATCAACATGGCGTGGCCTTACGCCAACGGTGTGATTCACTTAGGGCACATGGCAGGTTCGATACTTCCGCCTGATATCTTCAGACGGTTCCAGTTGTTACTTGGGAACGAACCTTTGATGGTATCCGGCTCGGATCAGCACGGAACGCCGATAACGGTAACTGCAGAGAAGAACAAGACAACTCCATTAGAAGTTGCCGAGAAGTTCCATGCGATCAACAAGAAGGCAATTGAAGACATGGGCGTGGAGATGTTCTTTACCAAAACACATACGGACAATCACAAAGCCGTTGTTCACGACATTTTCCTTACGCTTTTGGAAAAGGGATACCTTTACAAGAAAGTGACCGATCAGTATTACTGTCCGTCATGTGTTCGTTTCCTTCCGGACCGTTACGTAAAAGGTAATTGTCCGAATTGCGGCGAAGGTTCCAAAGGCGATCAATGTGACAAATGCGGGACAACGTTCGAAACGGGAGACTTGAACAACGTGAGATGCATGCACTGCGGGACCGTTCCCGAAGTGCGTGAAACGGAACATTTCTTCCTTAAGCTCAGTGCTTTCAGGAATGACCTCTTGAAATTCCTTGAGAACAAGGATTACTGGAGGTCCAACGTCAAAGCGTTCACACAGAACTGGATCCAGGATGAAGTGAAGGATCGCGCGATAACGAGAGACATGGACTGGGGGCTTCCCGTGCCGATGGAAGGATGGGACGGTAAGGTCATTTACGTCTGGTTTGAGGCTGTCATCGGATACCTGAGCGCGTCTATGGAATATTCCCAACTTGTGGGAAAACCTGACCTCTGGAAAGAGTATTGGCAAAACCCCGAGGTCAAACATTACTATTTCCTCGGAAAGGATAACATCCCGTTCCACTCGATAATCTGGCCGTCCATCCTGATGGGGTACGGCAACCTGAATTTACCGTATGACATCCCTGCTAACGAATATTTAATGTTCAAGGGCGGGAAGCTTTCCAAGAGCAAAGGCGGTGCGATAGAGATCCCCGACGTTCTGAAGAAGTTCGATGCTGACGTCATACGTTACTATCTGTCGGTGAACATGCCCGACACTCACGATTCAGAGTTCTCATGGGATGACTTCAAGACAAAAGTGAACACTGAGCTTGTCTCTGCCCTGGGGAATTATTACCACAGATGCTTAAGTTTCACGAAGAAGAACTTCGGCACGATGCCTGATATTCTTGAAGAGGACCTGAAGGAAACGGACGGGATCATAAAGGCGGCATTGGATGAATATCTTTCATTGATGAACGCATGCGACCTCAAGAAGGCTATGCGTTGTGTGATGGATCTGGCACATTCCGGAAACAAGTATTTTGATGCCGTGAAGCCTTGGTCCCTTATTAAAACGGACAAGGCAAAATGCGGTTCCGTCCTTAACGCGAACTTACGTATTCTGAAGGCGTTAACGATAATGGCATGGCCGTTCCTTCCCTCTTCCTCGGAAACGATATGGGGATTCACGGGACAGCCCGGAAAGATAAATGAGATAGGTATCAAAGGGATCTTTGAGAAACTGACCCCCGGAATAGAATTGAACGAACCGTTACCGGTTTACAAGAAAATAGAGACGGAAGTTGATGACGTGAGCGGATTCGAAGATTTCAAGAAGTTGGACATACGTGTTGGTGAGGTCACAGAAGCAGAGGATCACCCCGATGCTGAGAAGTTATTTGTTCTGAAAGTGAACATAGGTGAGGACAGACAGATCGTCGCAGGGTTGAGAGCGTATTACAGCAAAGAGCAGATCAAAGGGCGTAAGGTCCTTGTTGTCTGTAATCTCAAACCTGCAAAACTGAGAGGTCAGGTATCCGAAGGTATGCTGCTTGCGGCAGATGATGAGGAAACAGGCGGTTCCTCGGTAATGCTACTGAAACCTTCTTTGAACGTGGCGAACGGAACGAAGATGAACTGCGGACTTACCATCAAAGAAGGAAAGATAGAGTTCAAGGACTTCCAGAAAGCTGTGATGAAGGTCTTTTCAGCAAAAGATGGAAAAGCGGACGTTGATGGTTCTTCGATGGAAGTTCCCGGGAGCATGATAACAGCAGCGTTCGTTCTTGATGACGGTGATGCAATACCGTTAACGGACGGAAAGGACTGTTTCGCAACAACTGACGGAAAAATGAACGGAGCGGGCGTACGTTGAAGGCTGACCTCCACATTCACACGAACTTCTCCAATGACGGAGTCTCAACAATAGAGGAAGTCGCAGAGTTCGCAGTGAAGACGGGGCTCGGTTGTATCTCGGTCACAGATCACAACAAGTTCGAAGCTTATGATCTGCTTAAGGATCGAAAAGAGTTCATAATCATTCCCGGTGAAGAGGTATCATCAGCGGAAGGTCATATCCTGGCGTACGGTATACAGAGCGAGATCGAAAGAGGAATGAGCATCATCAAAACAATAGAATCGATCCACGACGCAGGAGGCATTGCGGTGGCTGCCCACCCTTACAGATGGTGGTCCGGCCTTGGTGAAAAGAACGTCATTCCCGAATTTGATGGTGTAGAAGCGTTCAACTCACGTTCACGTAAGAAGGACAATCGCAGGTCCTTCAATTTAGCTACGATCCTGAATAAACCGATCACCGGGGGAAGTGACGCTCACACTCCGGAATTCATTGGTAAAGGGTACACCATATTCCGGGACAACATCGTAACATGGGAAGATGCTGTCAAAGCGATAATGAACAAGGAAACTGACGTCGACGGCGGCAGCAGGGGTTTCGGGGAAACTCTCAAGTATACTTGGAAGTCAATAACACAATGGGCCGGCCGCGGTTTCAGGAAAATGTAAAATCGTGTGTTACGTATGTGCATACTCAACATTTCAGAAACGATCAGCGAATGATGTGTCAAAAGCCGGATCTTGAAATTCTGTTGACGTTATTTCACGGGTCATTACAAAATCCTTATAGGCTACCTTTTTGATACGATATCTTGAATTCGGCTAACGTCACTATCGAAGAATTGTGTGAAGTAGTTGCACCTATCGCCGAAAAACACAACATTGTCAAAGTGTGTCTATTCGGTTCAAGGGCACGCGGCGATAATGATGAGAACAGCGACTTTGATTTTTACATAACTGTACCGGAAAGGTTCAGTGCGATCACTCTCGGTTCGTTCTTATATGATCTCAGGGATGCTTTAGGTTCAGAAGTTGATGTGATCCGAGAAGGTAACAGGAATTTGAGTCCGTCTATATTGGAGGAAATATCACGTGATAAAAAGGTCTTGTTCGAAGCGTGATATGGAACAATTACAAATGATCATCAAGTATTGCAACGACATAGAATACTTTCTGGAGCTGCATGGATCTGATGAAGAAAGTCTTTATGAGATTTCCATACAATATGATTTTGTGTTCCCCATTATGCAGATGGTGAACCGTCAAACGTTTATAATTTGAGTTCAGAGAAGAGTATAATGAAGTGGACTGGAAAGGCATAGCGGGGATGAGAGACATCATAGTTCACAGATACCATGCGATCGATGTGCCTGCCATACATACCGCAATATTGAATGATATTCCGCCGTTAAAGGATGCGTGTACATCTATTCTGGATGATCTCAGTGCTTAGTGAACATATTATCAAACAGGATGCTCTTGTTTGCCAATGGATCATGCTGCCAGAGGCAGCGTGATTCACTTTCTCTCTTTATCTCAGATCCTTCAGTTCTTTTCGTTTATCAGATGTCAACTTCTTCTCTGAAGTTCACTGCAGGACACGGTCCCAAACAATACTGACATCCGATGCATTCATCCTCGTCAAGAACAACAACACCATTCTCTAATTTCAACGCACCCTGATCGCATCTTGCGACACATAACGAACAACCGACACATTGCTCCGATCTCACGATGATCTCGAACATCTTGTTCATGTTCGATCTCGCATCAGCTTCGACATTCGCTTTGGATATGATGGAACCTTCTCCGAATACAGTTATGTTATCAACGGTCACCCATTGTTCTTCCGGATCCTTCTCTATGTATTTTCCGAGTACACGGACCATTGTCGATAATCTCGGAATGTTTATTGGTCTTGACAATGCGCCTTCGATACTGTAGCCGATGACACAAGGCGAATAACCGTCCTGCATCTTCATGAACAACGGCCCTTTCTCAGATCTTATCTTCTGTTCTGTAAGTTCTGACGCGTCTTTTCCGGTTACGCGCATGATCTCATCACGTATGGACTGCGGCGGCTTCTTCCATCTCCATAATGCATACGTCTTCCATTCATCGGAAAGGCCGCGCTGCTCTTTGAATTCATCAAGGTATGAATCCCATTGACCGTATCTTGCATTCGTTGACACGATGTCGAACTCAGAAAGATCTGATGCAGGGCAAAGGAAACATCCTATACGGTCCAGCCCTCTTGTGTACCAAACGTTGAATCTTTCTTTTTTGTAGAAGATGTACATCCAAACGTGCAGTGAATTCCATTCCTGTATCGGCGATGCTCCGGTCTGTCCGGGAGTCCAAGGATTGTTCCATATCCTCGGTTTCGCTTTCCTTGCTTCTGATTCATACTTACGTTGACCGATGAACGATAACACCCCGTCAGGGAAGTTCTTCAGTATTGCGTTGACGGTCGGTCCCAATTTGTTGGTCTTACAGCACCATCTGAAATCCTTTGCAGGCGGACCGAAGTGTACGACGTTTCCAAAGAATGCGTCCGTGGGGGCGTGTTCCTCTATCAATTGTAATCCGTGCTTCTCGGCTATCTCGTGAACATGTTCTGTCGTTTCGTTGAACTCCAGGCCGGTGTCAATGTATAATATCGGAAGCTTTCTGCCGGCGTCCAACGTCAGCAGCAACGTAGCCAAACTGTCCTTCCCGCCTGAGAAGGAAACGATGGCTGGCACATTATGTTTTTCAATCGTGTTGTTAATGAATGTAACAGCTTCTGCAACCCTCTTTTGGATCACTTTCTCATTGGCTTCGATGACCTCATCCCATGTGGTCTTGATGTCAGAGAAACGAGGCTCAACTGCCTTCACCCATTTTGTTTTGACCGCAAGTCCCCTTTCTTCGCGTATCATCTCTTCCGCTGTCATCCTTGCGAGACCTGTTGCTATTACGTTATGGTCAGTGTCTATGATCACTACCTCATCACCCGGAACGACATCAGGATGTGCATCGACGACCCCGGGGGCCATGAGGTTCTTGCTGTCGCGGATAAAGGGGACAGCGGAAAGATCACAGACAACGAATCCTTTACTGATCTTCTCCCCTATGCGTATTGCGCCTTGCATACGGTTGACGAGCGTCCATCCTGAACCCATATCATAACGTATAGCCGATACGATGGTTCCGTCAACGATGATCTCGTCCATCCTGTCAAGGGACGGAGCTTTGTTCAACAGCACAACATGGCCTTCCGGCAACAGGGAATCGCCTGTTCCGGGTCCGAACTGTTTTTCAGATAATGACTTGATCAACTGAATGTCGTGGTCAAACGCCGGTCTTACGTCGCCGGGCGGTGTGACCTCTATCTCTTCCGTCCTGTATCCGCACTTCGGACATGTATGCGTTTCCAATATCGGAAGGTTGCATGAGTAACACCACCTTAGATGATTCTTTCCTAATCTGACCGCTGCCACAACCCCGCATGACGTTCAACCGCTATATAAAAGTTGATTTGTCTTTCGTTCCGTGGTTCTACTTTTTGAAATACATTTGGTTTTTGCTGGTAGGGCGGTCAGGTTCTGTTAAAGATACGAGACCGGCTTCGATCGCCGGTCTCATGTAGTTGTTACGGAACGCATCTCTGGATGTCAATCCGAGTCTCTCCATCAATTCCATTGAACTGAGAGGGTAGAACTCCATAACGGCCATGAGTTCACGTACCCTTGTGTTGATATGATCCAAATGCGAACGTGCGTCCTCTGTTATCTGACGCACGGATTCTGATATCGCATTCAGCATGAATATCACGAACGCATCGGAATTGCCTGCTGCAGTGGATATTGAGATGGAATCGTAATATTCCTGCTGTCTTTCACGAATGACACTTTCCACGGGTATCCATGCGAATACAGGTTTCCAGTTCATCAATATCGCAGTCTGCCATAATCTTCCGATACGTCCGTTACCGTCGCGGAACGGGTGGATGAACTCGAACTCATAATGGAATACGCTGGAGCGTATGAGCGGATGTACCTTAGAATTCCTAAGCCAACTGAACAGATCATCCATTAGCTTCTGGACCATGTTCGGAGGCGGCGCTATGTGAACTGCCTTCCCATTGCTGTCGTATATGCCCTCGTTCACCGTCCTGAACTTGCCGCTTTCGTCTATCAGGCCGGAAGTCATTATTCCGTGTATCTTCAACATATCGTTGATATCATATGGATCAACATTCTCCAGTTCCTGGTATGTAGCGAATGCGTTCTTTACTTCCTCTATCTCATTCTGCGGACCGAATACCCGTTTTCCGTTTATGATATCCGACACTTGTTCAAAGGAAAGGGAATTGTTCTCGATCGCGAGAGATGATTGAATGGAATGTATGCGTCCGATCTTCCGCAGACGCGGCAATTTATTCAGATCGGCGATATTCTTTATGCTGCCCAGCATCTCGGATATCCCGGCAACAAGGTTCAGCATTTCCTCGGTCAGGTTGAACGGCGGTGTGTTGTTCATTCGATCATACTCCTCTGAAACAGCGATCATTGTCAAGTCTTAGACAAACATCTTACGCATTATCTTACATATAATCTTACGCATTATTTTACGTATAATCTTGCGTACTATCTTACATATGATCTTACATATTTTTCACACGGGATACTGACATTCGGTATCTTTTCCGTATACTGTGAAGGAACTCTCGAAAAGCTTCCTACGATAACAAATGGAATAAAAAAAAGTTTACACTGAAAGGTGTTTGATCCGGCGAACCTGTCCGCCGGATCGGTCCGAGGCAGCCGATCCATTGATCATGCATACCTTGTACTTCTTTCAGTTATCTTTCAACTCTGTCTACACCTTCCTGAGTGAGAACAGTGCCGCTCCCACTAACGGAATGACAACGGCGATCACGATCAATATCAAGACCAGGTTGTCGTTGTCTTCGGACGTGAACTTTGTGGCGATCTTGAAAGTAACTTGAACACATATGTTATCAGGGCAATGTTCTAATCTTTTTATATACGGTCATTCATCACTCAGTCATGAGGGCATCTGACCGTTCAAGAGGCATGGACTACGCCATACGCGAAATATCCGTTCCTGCAGATGAAGCTGAGAAGAACGGTATGAAGGTCATCAGGATGAACATCGGAGATCCCAACAAATGGGATTTTGAGACTCCGGAATATTTTAAGGCAGCGCTGAGAGAAGCTGTGGACCGTGTTGACAACGGTTACGGTGATTCCCGCGGCAGTCCAGAGTTCAGACAGGCGATCGTTGACCGTGAGTTTGAAAAGAATGGAGTACGCGTTCCTGAGGAACGCGTGTTCGTGACAAGCGGTGTCGGCGAGGCTATTCAGATACTTATGGGGACCCTTATCGAGAACGGTGACAATATCCTTGTTCCCGGTCCGGGATATCCTTCCTATACGCAGTATATCAAATTCTTTGGCGGTTCTGCGGTTCCGTACAGACAGATCGAGGAAGAGGATTGGAGACCTGATATCGACATGATGCGCAAGCGCATGAACGACAGGACAAAAGCAATAATCGTCATCAATCCGAACAATCCGACCGGCGCAGTATATCCGGAAAAGTCGTTACGTGAGATCGGAGACATCGCCGCTGAATACGGTGTCCCTGTCATTGCTGACGAAGTATACGATAAGATCACGTTCGGTGCTGATAAATTCTTCTCAATGTCGAAATTGCCGTCTGACGTAATGAAGATCATACTGAACAGTTTCTCCAAAGTGAACCTTATGCCCGGCTGGAGGGTCGGTTACGGTTACATCATGGACGAATCCGGGGAAATGGATGACATCTTCGAAGGGATCATGAAGCAATTACGTGCACGCATCTGTTCCAATGTTCCTTGTCAATGGGCTGCAAAGGCTTCACTTCAAGGTCCTCAGGATTACATCATAGACATGAACCGAAAACTCAAGGAACGCGCGGATTATACGTACAAGAGACTGAACGAGATCCCCGGGATCTCAACAAGGAAAGGAAAGGGTTCCATGTTCATGTTCCCCAAGGTTGAACTTACAGACTGGAAGACTGACAAGGAATTCGTCATCGATCTGATCAAAGAGGAAGGGGTTGTCCTTGTCAACGGTTCCGGATTCTGTTCCGAGTTCGGGCAGTCTCACTTCAGAACGATACTATTACCGCCGATGAACGTTCTCGAAGAAGCTTACGATAAATTAGAGAACTTCATGAAAAGACATCGATGATGTCATACCTGCACTGATCCTTCTTTGCGGGAAGTGCAACACAGATTCAGAGAACAGGATGACCCGGACAGAACTGAAACACCAGTAAGCATACTGTTGAACAGAGAATAAAGGTGTTAATGAACGCCGCTTGCGCGAGCGGCGTTCATTCTTATCTCTTCTTTCCCCGATCGATTAATGCGAACAGAACAGCTGAAAAGGCTGCTGAAGATATGGCCACGATTATAAGACCTCTGAAGCGGGTCGATTTGTTATTCTTGCCGTAATCATCGTCTACTTCCACGCTCTTCAGACTGTCTGCCTGTATTGTGTCCGCCTTTGCCGTCCCGTCACTTTCCGCAAATACGGTCAGCTGCGGCAGATACCTCCAATTCTCACCGTCCCTCGTATCTGCTTCTCTGAATATCCACCGTCCTGTATCATTGAATAACGCAGTCAGGTATGCCGCCGCATTTCCTGGCCCGGTCATATTGTCGATCCTCAGACCGCCAATAGTATTGGCAGTGCCGAAGAGCCAGTATGTTGTATTAGGATAGACCTCTGCAATGCAGATCGCGTTCTTTTCACCAGATGATGTAATACTACCCACATTATAACATAAGCTTATGTTCAAAGTTCCCCCGGAGGCTCCTGCGATGCCGCCGACCTTGTCTCCGCTACTGACGCGGCCTGTGTTGTAGCATCCTTTCAGAATTCCATCAGTGTAACCTGCGATGCCTCCCGCATATTCGCCCTCGACCCCTTCGATGCAGCCTGTGTTGTAGCAGTTCTCTATGTCGCCATCGGTATATCCTGCGATGCCTCCGACGTACGATCCGGAGTTATACATACCTCCTGCCTGAACGTCGCCGGTGTTATAGCAGTTCTCTATGTCGCCATCGGTGTATCCTGCGATACCTCCAACATATTCGTTGGATCCTTCAACACTACCCTTACTGTAACAGTTCTTGATCTCATTTTCGGAGAGTCCTGCGATGCCACCTACACATCTCCATCCGTATACATCCCCTTCGTTGTAGCAGTCCTCGGCCTTACCTTCGGAGTATCCCTCTATGCCTCCTACGTTGTCTGATCCGTATACATCCCCTTCGTTGTAACAGTTTGTTATACTGCCTGCAGAATAACCTGCGATACCTCCGGTATTGTATTCACCGCCATCGATCGTGCACTCATTATAACAATCCGTTACACTGCCTGCGGAATAACCTGCGATGCCGCCTACGTTTTCGACCCCGTGTATTTGGGAACCTTCAGAGAATTCGACGCAACAGTTCGTTATGCTGCCTGTGGAATAACCTGCGATGCCACCGACAAAATGATGTCCGTTTATGTCACAACCCTTCAGCGTTATATCCTTTATATCCGCGCCTACTGTATATCCGAACAGTCCCTGGCAGTCTGAAATGATATCTGCTTCCATGACCAGCCCTCTGATCTCGACTCCGTTCCCTTCGAATGTCCCTCTGAATGGTCTGTATGTTCCGTCTGTCGGGCTATCGTAGGTATCTATCGGATTGTCGTTCGTGGTACCTATCGGCACCCAATAATGCGCGGAAAGATCCAAGTATTCAGCTGAAACAGTGATCGTGTAGCCCTGAAAACTCGCTCCACTGTTCACAAGGAATGCAAATTGCGCAAGATCTGCTTCGTTGTCTATTGTCAGGGAGACGTTCCAACCGCTGCGATTCTCCGAATCGGTCCAGTAACCTCCAATAAAGGCGGCCTCGGAATCATCTGTCGAAAGTAATAAACATGAAGCGAATGCAGAAACCAGCATCAGCGCACTAATCACAACAATAACGTTCTTTCTCATTCTCGTCACCAGTGACTGCGACTTGGTCACGAATATTACATCCAGTTTGATAATATATAAATGGGCATGTTCGGACGCACGCCGGAATACTGCTGAAGGAACTTGGACGGGAATATCTCATGAAAAAATATCAGAAAGAACATCAGCTACGAGGATGGCGCAAAAGACTTTGCGCCACTCTTAAACATCTTACATCAATTTTACAGAACGGCCGATATTCGATGAAAATATCTCATTCTGCATATTCCCATCTGCATATCATGATCTGTCCCATTGGAATGAAGAGGAGGAGACCGAACTTGATCATGGTCATGCCGGGTGTGTTCACGGTTGTAATGCCGTTGTGATTGAATTCGATAAATGCATATTTTCACAGGATCCCTGGAGCAACAGAAGATCTGAAAGAGTTTGATACCGAGGCTAACCTCGGTTTGAAATTTGTTTTGAACGTTCAACGAACTTTGGATCGAACGTTCACTGACTTAAGCGTTTCAGCATCTTGACAGCGACATCAACTGCATCCCTGCCTTTTTCGATCCTGTCTACAGCTTGAAGCTGGGTCATTCCCGGTCCTGTCACACCGAACGAAACGGGCTTGTTGAACTCAAGTGCCAGATCCATTATCTTCCTTGATGCGTGTGACACCACAACGTCGTCATGGTCCGTCTCACCTTCGATCACTGCGCCTAACGTTACGACAGCGTCAATGTTCTTGTCCGCCAGTAATGTCTTGATGGCCAAAGGCATGTCAAAGACACCGGGAACCATTATCGTCCTTGTGAATTCCACACCTAAGAATTCCGCTTCTGCTTTTGCTCTCTCGATCATCATCGACGTTATGTCGAAGTTGAACTCTGCCGCTACCAATCCCAATTTGTATTTCATGTGTTTCACCTCTTCACCGGACCGGCATCTTCGAACCCTTGCCGTAATCCTTTACCTGCATTCTTTGTCAGTACATCTGGTTTGAAAATAAGGTTGTAAACGTTTATCGCATGCTCCCTTGCTCTTGAATCCGCAAGGAACGCCAATTCATCATCATCGGCCGCTTCGTCCTCGTGGACGAACACTTCGATGATATGAGCGTTCGTCATTAACTGCGCACGAATCAGACCTTGCGATGCTTCATGTGCGCACATCTTGTCCTTGTCCTTCGGACCGGGCATTCCTAACGCAATGACAATATCGCAGTTCTTTTCTTCAATGAGTTTCTTGCATGCGACAGGAAGGTCTTTCATTCCCGGTACGGTGTATCTGACGATCTTGAAACCCGTTCCTGTTCTCTTCAGCTCATCAATTGCTGATGATCCCATATCATATCTCGCAAAAGTGGTATCAGCAACACCGATCAGTTTCATTTCTTCCCCCCGTACTCTTCGATTATACGGGAAACGATGCGCCTTGTTCCTGTAAGATCATCGCCGCATTCCGTTGCTCTTTTCACCTGTATCGAAAAACCGCGTTCCTTCAGTTCTTTTTGTAACTCGTCCTCGGCGAATATCTGATCGAACCCCAGAACGATGATATCGGGTCTTATTTCATTGAGTATCGCGAACATGTCTCCCCCGCGACCGATGACCGCACGGTCAACTGCCTTCAGCGAGGAAACGATCTTCACTCTCATTGCTTCCGGAGTTATGGGCTCGTGCTTCCTTCTGCGAACGGTCTCATCGCATGCAACAACGACAATGAGTTCGTCACCGAACGCCTTCGACTGTTCCAAATAGGAAATATGACCTGTATGGAGGATATCAAAAACACCTGAGGCCATCACTCTCATGGTTCACCTTCTCTTCCATGCTTCAACTATCTCGGAGCCTTCCACGAACACGAGACCGTTCTTCTTTGCGTATGCTTTCACATCCTCTTTGGACATTGCATTACCGTCGTCTCCCATCATCTCGCAGATCGTTGCCGACGGTTTCACGCCTGCAAGGTACATCAGCGCCGTGCAGAGTTCGGTGTGGCCTTTACGGTCTTTCAGTATCTCGCTGCTTGTGTTCAGGAGATGTACGTGACCGGGGGATCTGAAATGTTTTCTCAGTTCTTCTTTTATTTCCTCGTTGTCCTTTTCCAAGAAGATCGATCTTGCGTACTCTCTGATCGTGAGTGCGCGGTCGTTGTCTGTTATTCCCGTATATGTGTTACGGTGGTTGATCGTTATTCCGAAGGATGATTTAGTGTTGTCATACGGTATATCATCCGGCGCCATTGCCTTCAGTATCGGATACTTTTCGGAATCATCTGCGAAGACATCGCACATGAACGGTAATCCAAGTTCCTTCGCTTTCTGTGACGGAGTGGTCGTACACACGAGTCCTCCGGCATCCTTCCTCATTGTCCTTAGGATCTCCGGAGTTATGAATTCCGATGCTATCGTCATATCGGTTTCCTTTTCCCTGTCATCGAAATCATAGACAAGGACCATCTTTCCTTTCCTGACCGATTCAATAGCTTTCTCAAGACTCATCTGACCGTACCGTTCCTTGTATCCTCCTGTATAAAAAAACGTTTGTCCAAGTACGTAAAAAATTGTACATGACCTCGTTTTACAGGAAAAACCCGTCAAAACAGAATATGCCAGATGTTCAACTTAAAAATTATTTGCTCATTCCGGCGTTGATATTTTTGATTCGTTTTTCAAATGAGGGTTAAGAGTCCTTTTTATATTATCTCATTATTCACAGTGATGGTATACGTGAACGACAAGCTCGATAAGATATCCAAAACGGCGATATACCGCCACATCACGGGTTTTCCTGAACAGATAGAGTTCGCTCTGAACGTTGACATCGGAAAATTACCGAAAGTGTCCAAGGTATGCATTTGCGGCATGGGCGCGTCCGGCATGGCGGGAGATATCATGACCGACTTCGCGGACGGTTTCTCTGAGATACCCATACCGGTCATACGTGGGATCGAACTACCCAAATGGGTGGACAGCGAAACGCTGGTGATAGTCATCACGTACTCAGGGAACACCAAGGAAGTGCTGTGTTTGTATGACCGTGCTGCGGTCATCGGCTGCAAGATCGTCTGCATAACCTCAGGCGGGGAACTGCACAGAAGATGTGTTGAGAATGACAACACTTTGATCCAAGTACCGCTGAAGACCAGTTCAAGAGGTTCGCTGGGATACATATTGGGTTTCTTGGCATCAGTGTTCGAAGAAGCAGGTATCTGCAACAGCAAGGAAGAGTTGCGCAGGATGATCCCTTCTCTGAAAGAATTCAGGGACGGACTGCTTGAGGATAAGAACAATGCCGCCGCGACCATATCATCATCGCTGGAAGGGAAGATACCGGTCATATACGGACTGACGAACATGCGTTCGTCGGCGATAAGATGGAAAACGCAGATCAATGAGAATTCCAAGATGATAGCATTCTGCGGTATCGTTCCGGAATTCAATCACAACGAAATAGTAGGCTGGACCGAGGACGCAACGTCAAACAACTTCATTCCTGTCTTCCTGTATGATGAGGATGCATCTGAGATGATGAGGGTCGTAGTTGACACAACGATAAAGATGCTCCTCGAAAAGGGCATAGACGTGAAAGTGTTCAAAGTTCGCGGCAACAACATGGAGAAGAACCTGAAATGCATCATCTTAGGAGACCTTGTGTCGCTCTATCTTGCAAACTCCGGCAACGTGGACCCGTGTTCGATCGCGGCAGTTTCCAAAGTGCGCGAGCGCATCTCTGACTCAGAGTGAAACCAAATTCTTTTTATCAATCCCTACGATTAAGGAGCAAGTGAATAAATGAACGAAGAATCGAAATACATACGCGATAACGTCATGGCGCATAACAAATGGTTCGAAGAATGCATCCCGATGATCGCATCTGAGAATCTCATGAGCCCGTTGGCCAAGGAAATGCTGATCTCGGACTTTGCGGACAGGTACGCAGAAGGTCTTCCCGGAAAAAGATACTATCAGGGCAACATCTACGTTGACAAAGTAGAACTGAAAGCGATGGAGCTCGCCAAAGATATCTTCAAGAGCACTTTCGCTGATGTAAGACCTACATCGGGAACGGTTGCCAACATGGCGGTATTGTTCGCGCTGGCACAGCCCGGAGATACCATCACCACTTGTGCATTGGCACAGGGCGCCCACATCTCCACAGCAGAGTTCGGCGCGTTCGGTCAGCGTTCTGTGAAGTCTGTCAATTATCCTTTCAACACGGAGAACATGAACCTGGACGTAGACGGTACTATCAAGCTCCTGAAGGATGTCAGACCGAAAGTAGCACAGTTCGGCCTTTCCGTGTTCCTGTTCCCGCCGCCCCTCAAGGAGCTGCAGGACACGTTCAACGAAATAAACTGCACAGTATGGTACGATGCCGCGCACGTCCTCGGTCTTATCGCCGGAGGTCAGTTCCAGGATCCCCTCAGGGAAGGTGTCAACATCCTGTCGTCATCAACACACAAGACATTCCCGGGACCCAACCACGGAATGCTGATCGGTAACAACCTTACAGACGAGCAGGAGAAGGCCCTACAGCGTGCGGTCTTCCCGGGAGTCACGAGCAGCCACCACCTTCACGCAATGGCCGCGCTTGCCATTACGCTGGCTGAGATGAAGGTGTTCGCCAAGGATTACGCAGCGCAGACGTGTAAGAACTCACGTGCGCTCGGACAGGCGTTATACGAACTCGGCGTGGATGTTCTCTGCCCGGATCTTGGTTTCACCAGGTCCCATGCGATCGCAGTGGACGTTTCGAAGTTCGGCGGAGGAAAGGAGATCAGTCAGCTGCTTGAGGATGCGAACATCATCTGCAACAAGAACATGCTGCCGAAGGACACCAGCGCTGTGAAACCGTCAGGTATACGTTTGGGTGTACAGGAACTCACACGCGTCGGAATGAAGGAAAGTGAGATGAAACAGGTCGCCGAACTTATCTACAGGGTCGCCAAGAAGGAGGATCCCGAGAAAGTGAAGAAGGATGTGAAGGAACTGAAGAAAGGGTTCTCCAACATCCAGTACTGTTTCAATGCAGGGGAACCCGCATACAAGTTCCACGAACTTGTTTGAGAGTGGAAACTAACAAACCCTTTAATTTTTTCATGCAAGGGTTATATCCTTGCAGTTCCATCCCTTACGCATGCCAGTTCTGGAGAAGATCGGAAAAGGGATCGGAAAAGTGAAGGACAAAACGAGTGCTGCCATCGATACTACCGTTATCAAAGGAAAGATCAACGAAGAGAACGGTAACATAGAACGCAGGAAGATCGAGATCGGCGAACTGTATTGGAAAGCACATTCCGAGAAGAAAGAGGTCAACGAAGAGAAGGTCAAGAAGCTCTTCAAATCCATCGACAACAGCATGGAGAAGATCGCTGATTACGAACAGGAGATCGCTGACCTTAAGGAACAGTGAACATCAAAACCTTTTAGGCCTTCCTATCTTTTTATAAACAAGCAGTCCATATCCTGAGTGATGACCACCACGGGGAACCGAGAGGACTACCTGATCAACATACTCAGACTCACCGAGAAACGTCCGGTGGCGAAGACCACAGAACTCGCGGCGATGATGGATGTTTCCGCTGCAAGCGTGAGCGAAATGCTCAAAACATTATCAGGAGAAGGTATGGTGAACTACCAGAAATACAAAGGGGTCTCACTTACCGACAAAGGGTGTGAGTACGCTACTCAGCTCAGAAGGAAACACCACATCATGGAACGTTTCCTGATCAATGTACTCGATTCCGACACGAACCTCGCTCACGAAGAGGCCCACAAGATGGAGCATGTCCTTTCTGACGAATCAGCAGATAAGATGTGCAGAATGCTCGGACCCACCGATGAGTGCGACGTATGCAAAGAGACATGCGGCATTAAGAACGAAAGGTCAACGACAACGATAACCATGATGAGCCCTCAGACATCCGGCAAAGTATCTCACGTGATGTGTGACAATCCGGACCATTTAAGAAAACTGATCTCAATGGGTTTCGTTCCGGGACGCCCCGTAAGAATGGACAAAACATCTAAAACGGGTCCTGTGATCGTCCGCATCGGTGACAGCAGCGTCGCCATGGACAGATTACTGACTGATATGATATTCGTGGATCTTGAAGATCAGCGGTGAGAGAACACCGCTTTTATCTTCTTTCCTTTCTCTTCCAGTCTCACGAAACCAAACCTTTCGAATTGGATCATCTCATTCTTCTCGCCGGCCAATGCATTCTCGGATATTCCTTTCAGTACCGTCCCGTCAGGCATTGCGATCTCGGTCTCAATGCCTTCTGAGACCCATTGGACTGCCTTTACGCCTTGTTTCAATACCGAAAGGTCAGTGCCTGCATATCTTGCGGGATCTCCGAACTCAAGATTGCACAGGTCCTTCAGTCTTATCATCCCTCTTGATCGGAAGGCATCCATGTCCTGTTTTGTTATCATTATCTCTTTTTTCGATATTTCATAGTCACGGGTACCGTTCTCCGGATGGTCGGGGTGCTTCGGAGCGGATCCTCTGAGGCCTACAACACCTTCTGTGCTGAACTTTACGGGACCGTCTACGAAGAAATATCTGTTTGCCGTATCATCGATGATGTCACGGTTCATTGCATATAACGTATCCCAAGAGAATTGTATATCGATCGGTTTCATTCCCGCTTCTACCCAATAACGTCTGATCGCATCTGCGGAGATACCGCGTTTCTTCAGCGCCCTCAGCGTTCCCGTGCGTACATCATCCCATCCTTTGTACTCCCCTGACCTTATGCTTGCGCCGATCAGTGATGTTTTCAGGACCGTGTCGGGAATATTGACCAAACCGTAATGATAATATTCGGGTTTAGACCAGCCCATGTGTCGGAAAATGTACTCTTGACGGAACGTGTTGTTCAGATGGTCCTTTCCCCTGATGACATGTGTCATTCCCAGAAGATGATCGTCTATCGCGACCGATAGGTTCATCATCGGATAGACATTGTATTTCGTTCCGGTCCTGGGATGGGGGTGGTTCACGATCCTGAGAGCAACGAAATCCCTTATCGCGGGATTCGGGTGTCTTATGTCTGTTTTGATCACGGCGACAGCTTCACCTTCGCCGTATCCGTTGCTCAGCAGCCTGTCGAACCTTTCCAGATTCTCTTCTTTGGGAAGATCGTGACAAGGACACGGCGTCTTCTGTTCCTTGAGTTTACGTGCGACATCCTCGTCGCACGTACATACGTATCCGTTACCAGCTTCGATCATCTTCCTCGTCAGATCATAATATATCTGGAAACGATCGCTCTGGTAGATCGTCTCGTGTACTTTGACACCTAACCAGTCGAGGTCCTCGGGTATCATATCATAAGCATTCGGATCGATCTTTTCGGGATTCGTGTCCTCGAACCTGTTCACAAGTTTCCCGCCGTATCTTTTGACGTATTCGTCGTTCAGTATCGAAACTCTTGAATGACCTATGTGCAGCGGCCCCGACGGCCCCGGAGCGATGCGCATGATGACGTTCTTGCCGACATTGTCCAACTCGGGAAGATCGTGTCTCTTCTCTTTCTTCTCTTTGACGAGGAGCGAACCGTCTATCTCCGCCAACGCTGCGGTCTGCGCCTCCAGGCCCATTTTGTTGACATCTGCAGTTATAGACTCGGCCGCTTCCATCACTTCTTTCGACCTGGAACGGAATTCCGGGCATTCTCCCAGCACTTTCCCTACTATCGCTTTGGGGTTTGCGGTACCTTTGAAGAATACGGCATTCTGAAGTGCGTATTTCCTTATCAGTTCGTCCAACGAGGCAGACATGAGCCTCCTAATCCATTCGCGATATATTAACGTTTGATTCTCTCGGCAGAACGTCAGAGCGGTCAAAACAAGTGTAGATTTCAAATACACCCAATCCTATGATGGAACATGTCCATAGGCCGATTCATACCTGGGGATGCGTTCAAGATAAAAGATAACGTGAAAGCGGATTCATGCGGCGTTACCAAGGTTCTCCAGGAAGATCAGGATCGAACAGTGGTCTTCGAGAACCTGAACGGCGGGAAAGCTGTCGGTAACCTATTCTCAACACGCTCCAAGATCGCTGAGGCCATGAACATAAGGCCGAACGGAATTGTTGAACACATACTGAATGCTGTCTCCGCTCCCAAGGCTACGAACATCGTCGACAAGCCTGCGTTCAAAGCGGTATCTTTGAAGAAGGGACTGATGTCCCTGCCGATACCGAAATATTTCCCCAAGGACGGCGGCCGTTACATCACATCCGGATTGATCGTATCAGAGTTCGAAGGGTTACGGAACATATCATTCCACAGGATGATGATCATGTCAGACGACCGGATAGCGGTACGTCTGGTCCCTCGGCATCTGTACACCATGCTGCAAAAATCCAAAGCAAAAGGCAAGGAACTGCCGATAGCGATATGCATAGGATCGAGGCCGGAAACAATGCTTGCGGCAGCTACGTCATTGGATTACGGGGTCGATGAACTTACGGTCGCTTCAGCAATGTGCCAGACATCCTTCGGAAAGCCTCTTGACGTGGGCAAGACAGACAACGGACTGTATGTTCCTGCAGATACCGATTATGTTATAGAAGGTCACATAACATTAGAGGAAACAAAGGAAGGTCCGTTCGTTGATATCACCGGAACTTACGATCACGTAAGATCACAGCCGGTCATCAAGGTGGACAAGATATGGTCTTCCAAGGATCCGGTATTCCAACTGCTCCTGCCGGGAGGGAATGAGCATTATCTGTTCATGGGGCTCCCCAGGGAGCCGATGATGCTCAAGACCGTAAGACAAGCGGTCCCGAGAACACACGCAGTGCGTCTGACAGAAGGAGGATGCTGCTGGCTTCACGGTGTCGTCTCGATAACGAAGAACAAAGAGGGAGACGGAATGAACGCGATAATGGCTGCGTTTACGGGACACCCATCCATGAAACAGGTGATAATCGTTGATGATGACATCGACATATTCAATGACCGTGAGGTGGAATGGGCTGTCGCTACACGCTTCCAAGGCAACAGGATGCTTCGGATACCTGATGCTGCAGGTTCCTCTTTGGACCCGAGTTCCAAAGGGACAACATGGAAAGTAGGCATTGACGCAACACGTCAGCTGGATATGGATATCAGCTTGTTCAAACGCGCAGAACTTTGAGCAGCCGCTTCGGATGCTTGCTGTCGTTCATTGAAAAGCGGTCAATTCCACCAGTCTTTCCTGCGGTCGATGGTCTCTGACCTCTTCGGTCCGATGCTGATTATGTCTGCCGGCACTTTGAGGTACGTTTCAATGAATTTAACGTAATCTTTCATCGTCTTCGGCAATTCATCATAACCTTTCGCAGCCACTGCTTCGCCGTCGCCGAGGTCTTCCCAGCCTTTCATTATCTTATATACCGGCTTCGCACGTCCCACTTTCGCAAGTGATGCAGGGAAATGTTTCAAGATCTCGCCATCAACATCGTATCCTGTACACACCTTGATCTCGTCATAACCGCTTAACACATCAAGTTTAGTTATCGCCAATGATGTGAATCCGCATAGGCGTACAGAGTGTTCAGCGACGACCAGATCAAGCCACCCGCATCTTCTTCCGCGGCCGGTGGTAACACCGTATTCTCCGCCCTTCTCCATCAATTCCTTCCCGGCATCTCCGTATAATTCTGTGACGAGCGGGCCTTCTCCCACCCTCGTGGTATATGCTTTCAGACACCCGACGACCTTGTTGATCTTATTGGGCGCAACACCTGTTCCTGAACAGATACCTCCTGCAGCAGTGTTGGATGATGTTACGAAAGGATACGTACCGTGATCGATGTCCAGCATGACGCCTTGGGCACCCTCAAACAATACTCTCTTGTTGTTATCGATCATCTCGTTCAGAAGAACGGATGTGTCACAAACATATTTGCCGAAAACAGAACGCCAGTTCTTCAATCTCTTTTCAAGATCCTCGTTCGTGCAAGCGCATGATTCGGCCTTCATCATTTTCAGAAGGTCTTTCTTGAACGGAAGATTCGCTGCAGACTTTTCCTTTATCATGTCGTCTTCGAACAGGTCCGCAACACGGAAACCGGACCTTGCGATCTTGTCCTGGTATGCCGGTCCGATACCGCGTTTCGTAGTTCCGACGGTCTTGTTCCCTCTGTATGATTCCTCAGCACCGTCGAGTTTCTTATGGTACCCTATGATCAGGTGCGCACGGTCGGAGATCCTTAATCCGTCGATGTTCAGTCCTGCATCGGTGACCTGTTTGACCTCATCCATCATGTCATCCATGTTGACGACTGTACCGTTACCGATGACCGCAAGCTTTCCTTTCCTCAGTATGCCTGAAGGCAGGAGATGGAGCTTGAAGACCTCTTTTCCGATGGTAATGGTATGACCTGCGTTATTACCGCCTTGGAACCTTGCGACCGCATCGGCATTCTCTGCAAGATAGTCCGTTATCTTTCCTTTACCTTCATCGCCCCATTGGGCACCTATGATCGCAAGTGTCGGCAATATTCCACCTTATCATTCCGCATGGTCTACGCGTATTTATTGTTTGACAACTGTCAGCGAGGAGGCTTCAGAGAAGGCATTCAGCATATCATTCAGATCGAGATCCGTACGGAACGCTGTTGGTGATGTATGCGACCTTGACGCTTTTCCGTATCTATTCAGCGTTTCAATTAGATTTTCGATACGCGGCGAGGTCTGTTTCAGAAACGATGATACTTCACTTACGTCATAGGATATCGGTATGTGATCGAGCTCCTCATTCCAAAGACCCAGCATCTTGGTACAACGCTTTTCTTTTTCCATTCCGGATGCGTTCATCTTTTCTAAAATATCCTTGTTGTGAAGCGACCCACCCCAGAACGGACCGTATCTGAATTCTTCGTTACGTTCCTTTGAACATTCCCGTTCCAAGGTCTTCGGGTCATAGCTCATATGGATCAATTTGCCCAAAGTACTGTCGGCGGCATCTGCGCCTTCGATCACTTCCACATACGTTCTGAAGTAATGGTCTGAGTAAAATGAAAGGATCGGTTTCATGCCCCTGTCGAATTTTGCCAATTCTCTCGCGACCGTTGCCATGAGTATCCTCAATCCTGATTCATGACACATCGGTCCGCGAATGGGTCTTGATTGGTATCGGCGTTCACACTTTCCCCTGTGAGCACCTGCCAGCGGTGCAGTGTCAGTTGCGGTTATTGCCATGATCCCCTTACGCCTGCATCCTCTTATCGCCGAATGTAGGAACGGCATGGGAGAACCAAAGGGATCGATATCAACATAATCGAAAACGTTCTCGGAAAAAAGTATGTGCAGATCCCGATTGGACGCTTCGCAATTCGTCAGACCGTTGAATTCTATATTCTTTTTTATCAGTTCGTAAGCCTCGGGACTCCTGTCGTTCGCTGTTACCATGATGTCAGGACATTCCTTTGCAATGCGTATCGCTCTTGATCCCGTTGCGGACATTGCGTCGGCTGCGGTCATCTTCCTGCCCAGTGAACGTAACAGCATTACACTGATGTCCCGATTGAACGCCATCTGCTCATTGAAAAAAACAGAATCGGTTATCTTTCCGGGGCCTCCGGCAGAGTGTTCATCGGGAACGAAGAACTCCGCAGAGCCTTCTTTCATCAGGATCATTAAACATTTTCTCCGTTCATCAATCTCAGGATCTTATGCGGCAGAAGGTTGCGGTTCGTCGGCGTTACTTCCAAGATCCTTACATCATCGCGCCTTCTGATGTCCTGAAGTAATGGATTCCTTGATTTTTTATGTAAAGTTATGATCATAGGTTTGTCGACATCCAATGCGAACTTGACGGCATCGATGAACGCTTGGCTTTCGACTTCCATTTTACCCACTTCATCGATGACGATGATATCACAGTCAGAACATGCGTCCATTATCGCCTTCACGCCAACCTCTTCCAGTTTGGAGATGTCGACACCAAGTTTCCCGACCATGATCTTGCTTTCAATGCTGGTATGCGCAAAAGTAATGGATTCACCGGTCATTATGTTGCGTACGGTGAAGCCGATACGCTTCCTCCCGTCTACGATCGGTTCGTCGATCATCCCTCCGATCTTGATCTCGCCAGTGCTAAGCATCTCGATGACCCGGAGCAGAGCGTTTGTCTTTCCCGCTCCCGGAAGTCCTGTTATGCCTATCTTTATGCTCGTGACCATATATCAACACCGACCAGAGGTCTACCTTACCCTGAATAATACTACTGATATATTTACATGCGCAAAACTCAACGGTTCATCGCGATATATTCTGAGAAGAAAGGGGCGGTTTGTACCGTTTTACGATCATTTGTGATCATTTATACCGTTTTTGACCGCTCAAGAGGAGTCTGATATATACATCAAAGGATAGTTGAGATCCTTCATATATCTCATCTCTGCTGTTACTTTGACATCATCTATCTTTATTGTCAGTCTTACGTCGAGCATATTCCCCGTTAAAGACATATATCCATATTCATCGGTCTTTTCACGGAAGTACGAACGGTCGATCCTCACGGTGACGGAATCTACATACGGTTGGACCAATACGCCTTGTTCGATCGATCTCTCTAATATCTCGACACTTGAAAGGTCCACTGGAACGCCGACGAACTGATGATATATCGTTCCCATCTTGATCCCCGCTTCAAACATTGCTCTTTCTCTGACGGAGCATGCGAACATGTCTGCGGCGTTCTTCTCGCGGTCCTTCATCGTTCGGATTATCGCTGTAACATAAATAAAGCTGACCGTCAGTCAGGTGGTGTTTAGAGCAAGATATTTATTGTGTTCTTCGCTGACCCGTGTAATGGATGTCGCAGAACGGATACGTTTATTGAAAAAGGACAGGAATGCATTGATCCTTGCTCACAATTACTGCGGTTCGGAAGTGCAGGACATTGCTGATCATGTGGGCGACTCCTTGGGATTGTCCATCATTGCGTCCAATGCGAAAGAGGACATGATCGTATTCTGCGGCGTATCGTTCATGGCGGAAAGCGCCAAGATACTGAACCCTTCGAAGAAGGTGCTCATACCGGAACCGGAAGCACATTGTCCTATGGCCTCCATGTGTACTGCTGACCAACTTGAAGTATACAGGAACAATAATCCCGGCGTAAGTATTGCGGGCTATGTTAACAGCACCGCGTCATCGAAGACAAAGATGGATCTGTGCTGTACTTCGTCCAACGCTGTCAAAGCGGTCAGTTCGATGAAGGAAAGGAAGATACTCTTCGTGCCTGACAAGAACCTTGGCGCGTACGTAGCATCAAAACTCCCTGAAAAGGAGATAGAACTGTGGAACGGATATTGTCCGGTACATCACGGAATCACTGAAGAGAACATCTTATCACTTAAGGAAAAATATCCTGAAGCCATAGTACTGGCACATCCGGAATGCAGACCTCCTGTGCTGAAGCTTGCAGACCAGATAGGATCGACAGAGTTCATATTGAACATAGTCGGAGAACTCGATGCAAAGGAGTTCGTGATCGTTACGGAAGAAGGGATGAGACGCCGTCTTGAAAAGAAATATCCGGGAAGGAGGTTCTACTTTATTGACAATGCGGTTTGCATCACAATGAAGATGACCACACTGAACTCAGTGCTCAGATGTCTTGAGAATGTGGAGACCGAGATCGTTCTGGACAAGAAGACCCTCGATGATGCATATATTCCGCTGAAAAGGATGATAGAGATAAAATAACACCCTGCAATAAGGAAACGAGACGGCCGGGTGAAGATATAACATCGGTCTGATCTGTGATGAGCCCTATGAGTGCTGACGTCCGTCTCACTTTTCGAATTTTGATTTGTTTCACTCATTGCATTGCATCGACATGTAATCGATAAATTTACTGAGCTTCATGCCGTCGCTCCATCTCATGATAAGGTTGTTGTTACCGTTCACTTCGATCTTGGGAACACGTCTCTGAAGTAATCCCATTCTGCCTTTCAGTTCCAGGTCGATCGGCAATATGAAAATCCTCCACGGATCTCCTTTTCCTCCTTTTCGTCTGAAAGCATATATCGGAGCTACCGATGAACGTCTGCAATCGTCCATCATTCGGTCAGCTTGTTCCGTGAGCCGCGCACTTCTGCTGAAATGCAGAACGTCGTCAGCAGAACTCTTCACTTCGATGGGAAAACAATAATCCCATCTCAATGCTACGAGATCGACCCCTAAGGAGCCTGCCGCACGAATAACTATGAATGGATGTTCTTTCATGGAGGAAAACGCACTTTTCTCCTGGTCATCACAGGTCTTGATCATCTTTTCAATGACCTTTTCGTTCCCGCTGAGCAGGTGTTTCAGTTCCCGTTCGTAGATATCGCCGGCCTGGGCCATATGTTTATCACCGCAAACAGATTATATAAACGAAAGCGGGAGAGGTGTCCGAAAGTGCGAAACTGCCGACCCTCTGGAAAAATTCCGAAGGAGTTTAAGGTGAAAGTCTGCTGAGATCCCTGGGGAACATTATCGCTTCGCGGATGTTCGGAAGGTCCAGCATCTTCACCAAAAGACGTTCTAAGCCTATGCCCCAGCCTCCATGGGGGGGCATTCCGTACTTGAATGCGTCAAGATAGAAACCGAAGCTTTCCGGATCGAGACCTTTCTTGATCATACGTTCTTTCAGTACTTCGTATCTGTGCTCACGCTGTCCGCCCGAGGATATCTCCTGACCTTTGTAATCCAGGTCGAATGAGAACGAAAATGGTGTTCCTTCCTTTTCCATTATGTAGAACGGTTTCTCCGCTTCAGGGTATTCTGCGATCCAATACATGTCGAAACCTTTCTCTGACATCATGTCACCGATGAGTTTTTCTCCTTCTGTTCCAAGATCGTCGCCGTCCTTTATGTCCATCTTACCGTCCAGCATCTTTATGCATTCCGAGTACGTGAGGATCGGATACGGGGTCTTGGGAACGATTATATCTTTTCCAAGGGCCTTCAGCTGATATTTCCCTTTTTCCTTCAGCCCCTTCAGGATGTGATCGATTATCCTTTCGATCATCGCCATCACATCTGATTGGTCGTTTATCCATGACATCTCTCCGTCGAAAGATATGAACTCGGTCACATGACGGTTGGTGTTGGAGTGCTCCGCACGGAACGCCGGACCTACTTCATATATCCTGTCCATACCCGTGGACATCAGCATCTGCTTGTACAGCTGAGGCGACTGTGCCAGATATGCCTGTTTTCCGAAGTATTCCACCTTGAACAATGATGCTCCGCCCTCTGCCCCCGACGCTACAAGCTTGGGTGTGAACACCTGTTGGAAGAAGTTCTCGCGCATCGCTTCCGAAAGGAGATCCAACATTATTGATTTCAGCTCGAAGACCGCACGTATCTCCGGCTTCCTGAGATCGATGAACCTGTTGTTGAGACGTGTGTCCATTTCAACGTTCACTTTATCGATGACCCCCATAGGTAACGGTACGCCTGCTTCGGAATACACTGTCACAGAAGACGGAATTATTTCCAGTCCGAGTTCGGTCTGATCGCTCGGCTTCACTTCTCCGGTCACCGCGACCACCGATTCACGCGGCAGTGTAGTCAGCGTCTCGAAGAGTTCCGATTCGATCTTCTTCTTCGGAAGTGTCAATTGAACGGTACCGTAACGATCCCTGAGGACTATGAATGATATGCCTCCGAGGTTCCTTGTGTCCTGTATCCACCCCTTCACGGTGACGGTGCCGTCGTCCTTGGTGAGGCATCCGGAATACTTACATTGCGTCTGCATGACCGCCTATCGATGACGTGGATAAATAATCTGTCGGCTGTCTTTCAGAGTCGTGAGTGGTAAGCTTATATATACGCGCCCAATATTACGTAAAAACCTAAATCAGTGGGGAAATACAAAATGTCAGAAAAGATCACAGTTTCAGTCATAAAGGCAGACGTAGGGTCTGTCGTAGGACACTCAAGACCGCACCCGTCCATGATGGATAAATGCCATGAGATACTCGCAGACGGCATGAAACAGGGTCTCCTTGAGGATTTCTACGTAACTCGTGTCGGAGACGATATCAACCTCCTTATGAGCCACTACAAAGGTGAGAACTCGAAGGACATTCACGGAATGGCATGGAACGCGTTCATGGAAGCCACCAAGTTGGCGAAGAAGATGAAACTGTACGCCGCAGGACAGGATATCCTGACGGATGCGTTCAGCGGTAATGTCAAAGGCGCAGGCCCCGGATCTGCGGAAATGACCTTCGAAGAAAGGGGATCGGAACCTATGCTCTTCTTCATGGCAGACAAGACCGAACCTTCAGCATACTCCTTACCGTTATCAAGGATCTTCCTGGACCCTTTCACAACGACCGGTCTCGTAATAGATGCGAGAGCAAAGGTTGGTTTTGATGTGGAAGTTCACGATGTCGTCGATTCCAAGAAAGTGACGATGTCATCACCGGAAGAGACGCTCAGCATCCTGAGCCTTTTGGGCGACACCACACGTTACGCCATCAAACGCGTCACAAGCAGAGTAGGTCTCGGGCCTGCCGCTGTGGTGAGCACAGACAAATTGAACCTGACCGCAGGAAAATATGTAGGAAAGGATGATCCTGTGTGCATTTGCAGGACACAGAGCGGACTCCCGGCAGTAGGTGAATATTTACAGCCGTACATGAACACGATGCTTGTTGCAGGATGGATGCGCGGATCCCACTACGGTGCATTCTATCCCTGCTCAGTAGAGAACTCTGACCCCACATACTTCGATGGGCCTCCGAGGATCTGCTGTATAGGATTCCAGCTTAACAACGGAAAGTTCCAGGGCATAGAACCCATGAACTCCAAACCCGGAATACACACACCGGTCGACTTCTTTGAGGGACAGGTCTGGGATCACGTACGTACGAACGCCGTGAAAGCAAGCAAGCTCATGCGCGGACACGGTCCGTTCATGCCTGCGATCCTCGCACCGGAAGAAATGGAATACACCTCAAGACCGGAAGTGCTTGCACAGCTGACCAAGAGGTTTGAGAAACTTGACTAAACTCCTTTCCAAACCGGTCATCGCCGTAAACTTCAAAGTTTACCGGGAGGTCGAGGGCGAGAATGCCCTTAAGATCGCCAGGATATGCGAAGAAGTGTCAAAGGAATCAGGCATCAAGATCATTGCGTGCCCTCCGATGACGGAATTAGGGGTCGTTGCACGTAACGTCAGCATTCCTGTGTTCTCGCAGAACGCTGACGCAAGAGCACCGGGATCGTCCACCGGGTGGGTCACCCCCACTATGATAAAGACCACCGGTGCCGTCGGTACCTTGATCAATCATTCAGAGCACAAACAGACGTTGCAGAACATCGGTGAAACAGTGGAATTATGCAAAGGCGCTGACGTTCTCACAATGGTGTGCGCAGATACAACGAAAACTGCAGTCGGCATAGCAGCTTTCCATCCCGATTGCATTGCAGTTGAGCCGCCTGAGCTGATTGGCGGAGACATTTCCGTGACGACTGCGAATCCCGCCATTGTCGAGAAGACGGTCGAAGCGGTCAAGAGCGTAAGCAAGAACATATCCGTGTTCTGCGGCGCGGGCGTGAAGACCGGAGACGACGTATGGAATGCTTTGGACCTGGGCGCTGACGGTGTTCTGCTGGCATCCGGCGTGGTCAAATCAAAGGACCCGAAGGCTTCGCTTCTTGACCTGATAAAGCGTCTCTAGGGAATCATAAATATACTTATTGTGATACACAAAGCGGATGCGCTCGATAAGAGTAACTTTAACGGTAGCTTTACTGCTCATATGCGCCCTGCCCATAATGGCCGTCCCTGCGGATGTTTCGGCCGCAGGCGGTACCGACAATGCTGTGCTCTATGAAGTAATGCCGACGAAGACCGGCAATGAAGGATTCACTATCTATAACGGAAATGGTTTTTCTATTGATCTTAAAGATTATACCGTAGAGGACGGAGAAGGAAAGGTCACGTTCAACTCCTTGATCGTAGCGCCAATGAAGACCGTGACCATATGGATCGGATCACTTCCCGAATACATGGAAGGGGGCTGGACCGTATATGCGCCGAAAAGCCACACTAAGTTCATAATGGCAAATGATAAGGATGACGTCTATCTGAAGAAGAACGGTATTCTTATCGATACTATGGTCTACGGGAACACCACAGCAAAAGAAGGAGGGTGGGTCGGAGACCCCGTAAAGGGGATCAGCGGAAACAAGATCGCACAGCGCGTTTCCCCTGTGGACACAGATTCTGCAAAGGACTGGCGTTCAGTGACACCCGGCGCAACGATGCAGGGAGACATCATTCCTGAAGATGCAACTTTGGACATGCTGATCGATAACAGCATGATCGGTGACGTGACACCATTCACACTTCCCGAATCCAACGGAAGTCCTGTATTCAATGCATTGGAGGAGGCAACGGAAGAGATATTGATCTCTGTGTACATTTTGGACCATCCGAACATAATAGGGCTGCTTTACAACATGATGACCGCAAACAGTTCGCTGGTCGTGAAGATACTTCTCGAAGGTTCACCTACAGGAGATGAAAAACGCCTGGAATTGGCACGTGCAAAGGCCCTGGCAGTACTCGAAGATGTCCGACCGGGAGATGATATCTTCTTCATCGATAACAATAACGATTACAATTACAAACGGTACGCATATCTTCACAACAAATATGCCGTGATCGACTCCAAAACGGTCATCCTGACATCAGAGAACTGGAGAACATCATCGTTCACCGAGAATAGAGGGTGGGGCGCAGTCGTTGAATCGACCGAATACGCAGAATTCATGAGAACGATGTTCTTGGAAGACATCGATCCAAGCCATATGGACATCTTCTCCTTTGAAGAGAGATATTCTGACATCGTTCCCGATCCTGCGCCCATTTACGCTTCTCCGGCAGATACGACAGACCCGATCACGAATGTATCGTTCTTACCTGCGGTCACACCGTACCGCGGATACGAACTCCTTAACTTCCTCTTGGACAATGCAGAAGAGAGGATATTCTCACAGCAGATGAGTATAACGAATTCTTGGATAACAGACGATTCGCCGCTGAAAAGAATGATAAATGCGACAGCGGACGGCCTTGACGTGAGACTTATCATTGATGATATGATCAAAAAGGATGCTGCGGATTTCCTTTCCGCTTTGAATGGTGCCGTGAGAGCGAAAGCTGCTGACGAAGGGACGTTCAAGGATCTCGTGCACAACAAAGGAGTGATCATTGACGATTTCGTATGGGTAAGTTCCATGAACTGGACCGACAATTCAGCAATGAACAACAGGGAAACAGGTTTGATCATCTTCTCGGCTGAGGTCACTCAAGTTTACTTGAACGCATTCGACAAGGACTGGGGCTCGGAGGTGTTTGAAGGAACTGTGGAACCAAAAGTGAAACTTCCCAAAGAGGCCACTGCCGGAGGCCTCATAGTCCTTGACGCTTCTGCTTCGCATGCGCCCTCTGATGCATCATACGGTTGGGATCTGGACGGCGACAGTAAGATAGATCGTACAGGAAAGAAGATCGCAGTGGAATTACCTGCGGGCGATCACGAGATCACTTTGTACGTCACCGATGATACGGATACTTACTATCAAACCTTCACCCTGAGCGTCGGAGAAGGAGAAGAGTTGCCGATACAGGACTGGATGTATATCGCGGGCGCGATAGTTGCACTGATAATACTCATTCTAATCAAAGTATTGTCGGGAAATAAGAGCAAACCGCCGGCGAAGAAGAGTTCCGGCAAGAACAATGGCTCAAGTAAGAACAAAGGTAAGAAGAAATGATAATCAGAACGTCCAGGCAAGGAGATTTCGGCGAAATGTACCGAATTACGTTGGAATCATTAGACGAAATATTCCAGCCCGATATCTTTCATTACTTCCAGATGCAATGGCCTTCCGGGCAATTGTCTGCGTGTACGTTGGATGACCGTCCTGTAGGTTATCTCTCAGCGATACGTTCTGAGCCCTCAACAGCAAGGATAATGATGTTCGCGGTACGGTCGAACGCGCGTTCCAAGGGAATAGGTAACATGCTTCTGTCGGCGTTCCGGCAGAGAGCGATGCTTGACGGGATCCGTACGATTACGTTGGAGGTCAGACCGACGAATTTACGTGCGATATCATTCTACACCCGAAACGGATTCTCACAAGCTGGCACTATTGAACGCTTTTACAACGACGGCGGCCCGGCCGTCAAGATGATACTATCCATTTAATTGAACATCTGATCCCCAATGTGATCATTCTGTAAGTAATACGGCGACTTCTCCTTCTGTGATTCTGAAACGTCCTTGGAAAGACCTTTCATGTATGATCCGTATTTTTCCTTGATCTGTTCCTCAGCAGGTCTTGATCTCTTACGCGCTTTTTTGATATGAGTTTTGGTTATCAGACCGGCACCTTCCATTATCGCAAGGTCACCGGCAGCTCTGATCAGTCCGCCGAGTTCCCTGAGCCTTAACGTTAACGAGTTGTTTTGGTTATCGAGCTTAGCTCTTACCCTTCCTTCTTCAATGATCAGTTCGACCGCATCCATCGTCGCGTGAGGAATGCGCCCGTCCATTGTGATCTCCTGAGCAACGAACTGGGCATATTTCGCTCTGTTCTCTGATGTATCGGGCATTGCCGTATCTATCAATACTTCATAGCCGCCGCCGATGATCCTTGATCTTATCGGCGAAAGTATGTTCTCCAGGTCTTGAATGTTACAAGCTGCAACAAGAATGAAATCACATGGTACATGATCCACTTTGACACTTGCACCCGCACTCTGCGGGTTCCTTCCGACTATCGGGAACTCGTGTTCCTGCATCGCGGTCAGAATGAATCTTTGTAAATTTCCTAAATGAGATATTTCATCAACGAAAAGGACACCTTCGTGCGCTTCGTGTATCGAACCGGCAACAACACGTTCATAAGCAGCCACACCGAGATTCGGGTGCCCGCCGTAAGGATCGTGACGAACATCACCAAGCAGTTCTGTCTCTGATGCACCTGTAGCAAGGACGAAGGGATCACGATCCAATTTCACCAACACCTTCTGGTTGGATGTCTTTTCGAGTTCACGTCTCTTTTCCAATGCTTTTTGATCGAGCATACGGATCTTATCGCCGGCACGTTCGAAAACGACCGTCTCCTCAGTGCCGTTGCTCTTCCTTCTGGTGGTGGTGACCTTCTCTTTCCCCAACGCTATCTGAGGCATCGTCGCTTCCAGCATTCCGCCGATGAGATCACCGAAAGGGTTGGACCCTCCTGCGATCTCGATCTTCGATTTCTGGCAGTGCGGGCATGTCTTCTCGGATGCTGTTGAGTATTTCTGACAGTTCTTACAGAGATATCCCAAACGTTCCGCAACGTTCATCGGAACTGCTTCAGGATCAACGAGTTCACCTAACGCTCCTGCTTTGGATGTTGATTCCTTTGAAACGTATTCTTCTTCAACGACCTCCAGGAACGGTCTTTCCGGGTTTTCCGGGTTGTTCACTACGCGTATCTCACTCTTCGGTTTAGGAAGGTGCATGGACAAGGCGCGGGCGATCATGGATTTCCCGGTTCCGGGAGGACCTACAAGAAGGAGATGTCTGCGTTGTTTCGCAGCTATCTTCGCTAACTCAATAGCTTCCTCCTGTCCGAGAACGCGTTCCAGCGGATCCGCCGGTATCACGATCTCGGATGTGTCCTTTATTCCTTTCAGATCTTCCCACGTTGTCGCTTTCATCAGCACAGATCTTCCTTTGTCCATATTGAGATGCCTGCGGGCATCTTGGAGATGTTTCCTTTCCTTGTTCCGACGACAGTTGCGATACTGTTCTCTGATGACACATCAAGTATCCTCTGTGAAATGACACCATCGAAAACGATAACGTTAGCACTGGCAGGATCCTCTTTCAATGAATCCACCAAGGATTTGACTGCGATCTCCCTGACGACATCGCCGTCTGAGTTCAGAACTTTAGCGTTATGTGTGGATGCCATTCCCAATAACAGTTCCTTGTATTTTTCCTGCTCCGGGGAAAGGATCTTCGGTGCTTTCACGACTTCCTTCTTTGCGCGTCCCTTGGGCTTGTCATCATCTCTCTTCCTGAGTTCACGTTCCTCTTTGGGTTCACGCTGTTCCTCTTTAGCCTCAGACTCATCCTTTTCGCCCTCGTCCTCGTCGCGGGACCTCTTCTTGAATCTCTCTGCTGCGTCTGAATCGAACCTTGGTTTGCGTTCCTCGCGGCGGTCATCGCGTCCGTTGCGGTCATCGCGTTTCCTGTCGTCACGGCGGTCATCGCGTTTCCTGTCGTCACGGTCCCTTCCGTTCCTGTCCTCGCGCCTTCCGTTCCTGTCCTCTCGGTCGTTGCGTTCTTCACGCCTTTCTTTGCGGGGCTCGTCGTCGTTACCGTTCTGCTCTGAGAGACCGTTCATTTCCATGTACTGGTCTCCGGGAACCTTGTTCCTCAGGCATTTGATGATCTGTTTTGTTGTCAACTCTTCAACTTCATGAGCGCGGGGTGCACGTGCAACGAAGTCGATATCAGCAGTCTGGAAGAGTTCCCTGAGTATGAGCTCTCCTCCTCTGTCACCGTCTGTGAATGCCGTTGTCACTTTCTCTTTGGAAAGGTCCTGAACGGTCTTCGGGATGTTCGTTCCCTCGACTGCGATCGCATTCTTTATTCCTGACCTCAGGAGGTTAAGAACATCTGAGCGTCCTTCAACGATGATGATCGCTTCGCTGTCCTTTACGTTAGGGCCTGCAGGACATTTGTCTGCTCCGAACGTTGTTATTTCCTCGACCTGTATGCTCTGCCTTACGTTCTCGGTGATGTCGACGCTTGTGCCTTTCGACTGTTTGATCAAGTCATTCAATAACTCCTTTGCACGATCGATGACCTTCTCTCTCTTGGAGATGCGGACATCTTCGATACCGAGAACCTTAATGCCTGCTTTGCAGGGACCGACACGGTCGATGGTCTCCAATGCGGAAGCAAGTATTGCGGTCTCGACCTGATCAAGTGATGACGAGATGTAAACCAAACCGTCAGACTTTCCTGATTTTGATGTGACGTCGACTTCAATGCGCCCGATCCTTCCGGATTTCTGGAGATCACGAAGATCGAGTTCTTCGCCCAGAAGTCCTTCGGTCTGGCCGAATATTGCTCCGACGACGTCAGGTTTCTCTACGATACCGTCCGCGGTGAGTCTTGCTTTTATCAGGTACTTTGTTGTATTAGGATCTATGTTCATGTGAATTTCCTCTTTTGATGTGATCGAAAAGATACTAGCTTATGCCGTGGTGTCCTTCCTGGGACACTTTACACCATCCCTGTGATCTTAAGGCATCCTTGTTTTACTCCGGCCTTTGACCGGAAAGGGTCTTTCAGACATCTGTTCCCGCGGAACAGGTCAGTTGTGATTGTGATATGTGAATAAGGAGTTGTATCTTTCCTTATTTCCCGTTATACAAAGTCTATTAATAAACTTTGTTAACGAACGCCTCTTCTTTTTCAATGATAGGATCGGTCAGAACACCTTCGTTTCCATTCGTTCAGCGGTCATTCACTGAACGGTCAGAACGTGCGGATAAAGAAAGATATAAGGTCAGGACCATTAGGGCCGTATGGATATGAATGCTCTCATCGGCTCGAAGAGCAAAGTGCTGGCGATCGCTGTCGTTGCTGTTGTTGCCGTTACCGCCATGGCCGTCGCAGTACAAATGACCTCAGAAGAACCCACCAAGGAAGAACTTCTGATGGATGCTCTCGTTTACACATATCCTATGGTGCTTGTCGAGAGGACGATCGAAACTCAAAGCAATACTGTTCTTCCGAATTACGATACGGGAAACGCTCCGATCAATCAGTTCATTCATACACAGCGTCTGAGCAATGCCTCGTTCAAGGACTTCACCATGCCTAACGTCGATACGATATACTCGTATCTGAACTATGATGTTTCGGAACAGCCATTCGTACTGACCATCCCTGATCCGGACAGGTTCATGAACACTCAGATCCTGAACGCTTGGATCGATGTTTACGAAGTATACGGCAACGCAGGAAAGGACTGTACGGAGATTGTGGTCTGCAGCATGGACAGCGATATCGATTTCGGCGCCATGGAAGTTGCGAGAAGCGTTACCGACAGAGGCGTCGTTGCCATCAGGACGATGGTCTATGATGAGAGTGATATGAGCAATGTCACTGATATCCAAGGTCAAATGAGCTTCATTCCGTGGGATCATTACGTATCGGGGGAAACATACACTCCCCCTGAAGGAGAATACGATCCCGCTAAGGAATTCGTCCCGCATGATGCGGTCGAAGGTATGGGCATGCAGGACTACTTCGATCTTGCGAACGAGAGGATGCTGGTCAACCACCCTTACGATGCTGACAGGAATATATTAAGAAAACTTTCAAGGATCAATGTCGGACCGGGTCTGGAATTTGACGAAAGTATATTCGGAGAGGATTCCGGAACAATATGGGAAGACACGATGGGAAGATTGTATGATCACACCTTATCATATGGCGCGAAGTTCACGATGATGGATCGGACGTGGCAGTACAGATGGGATCCGATAGCTGATTTCGGTACCGAATATGAATACAGGGCGTTCATTGCATATACCGGATACGTAGCGAATCCGACGAGTGTTGCGTTATACATCACAACAAAACTCCTCGCCCCCGAGGTCCCGCTGAGCGGTTCCGAGACATATAAGATACATTTCGAACCAGGTCAATTCCCGCCTGTCGTACTCGCAAACGGCGGGTTCTGGTCACTTACTGTGTATGGAGATGATTTCTTCCTGATCGATAACGCCATCGACAGGTACTCAGTGAACGACCGCATGACCCTCACGGAGAACGAGGACGGTTCTGTTGACGTACTGTTGTCCCGGGATCAGCCTGGTGATATCACCAATTGGCTACCGATGGACGGAGACGGTATCCTTCTGACCATCAGGATATATGTCCCCGACCTGAGCGTCATCAACAACGGCTGGAAATGTCCGACAATACAACTGGCGGAATGATCCGAAGCAACGGATTTATACACTGGGAGCGTTCTTCCGAGAATATGGCGACGATCGACTTCGGAAAAGAGACCGTAGAAGCAGTTATCGGAGATACGATCGAAAAGAACATTTTGGCTTCGGGAAGATTACCGGATACGTTCCTCTATATCTTGAACGGAAACCCCGTCCCTATGACCGCGGTCGTCAAAAAGGACGACGAGATAAAGGCTGTGCGGATCGCATCAGGCGGATGACTTCAGCCAATACATTGAACGCTGAATGGCAGTCTGGGTCAGTTGCCTTTCGCTATTTCCATGATAGCGTTCATGTCAAGGTGCTTTTCCGCTATGTCGACGAGTTCATCCAGGTTCCTGAGATAAGCTTCACGTATGTTGGACCCGGATAACTTCCCGGAACTCATTGACAACGAATCTTCGTCAGGGAATTTAAGATCGGCCAACGGCATCGTTCCCAAGAACTCCATCCCCGTAAGCTCTTCTATCCTGTCGGTCCCCGATTTTAAAATTGAGTCGTCACCGCGGAATCTGTTGATGATGAAACCTTTCATTAACTTCTTTGATTCCTCATCCAAGAGAAGCCAGGTTCCGTATATTCCCGCGAAAACTCCTCCGCGGTCGATGTCGCCTACAAGCACTGACGGAACTGATCTCTCTTTTGGGAAACGTATGTTCGCTATGTCCCTTTCCGTCAAGTTCAATTCTGCGGGGGATCCCGAACCTTCTGAAACTACTGCTTCGTATCTGCGGGAAAGTGAGTCATACGCGTTAAGGACCTCTTCAAGTAATTCTTCTGTTGCCATTTCAATTCTTGATCTTTTCGAGACTGTTCCGTTGATCACCGTTTGAATACCATTGCCAGAGGGTTTCAGCAGAATGGGGTTCATCTCCGCTGTTGCATCTATCTCTGACGCAAGAGCTTGGAATGCCTGCCCCATTCCTATTTCCTTTCCGTCCTTTGTTGCAAATGAATTCAGCGAGAGATTAGAGGCTTTGAACGGCGCCACTCGGATACCTTTCCTTTTGAGATAACGGCAGAACATTGCCGTCATTACCGTCTTACCTGCTCCTGACGAAGTTCCCAGGAAAACGATCTTCATTGCTTTTCCTCCTTTACAAAGAGTCTGTTGAAGAGATCCATGTCCACTGATGTGACGAATGAATCCGCCAGTTTCTGAATTTCCGATTCTATCATTTCGGAATGGTCTATGTTCTTTATTTCTGTCTTATTGCCGGAAACGAATGACAAAAAGAATCGTCTGAATGCAGGTGCGTCGAACACTCCGTGCAGGTACGTTCCAAATAATTTTTCGTTTTCGATGAATGACCCCTCGTTCCTTTCTCCTTTGAACTCTTGGAGTTTGAACAACGGTCTCTCGTTCACAACGGATTCGCCCATGTGAATTTCGTAACCGTGTATCTCTTCCCCGGTATCAATGAGAGTTCCGCGCGATTGCCTTACGCTTTTGCGGTAGCCTTCCCATATTGTTGTGTTGTTAAAGAAACCTAACCCTTTCAGTCTTGAGGGCCCGTTACCTTCTATCCCCTCATCATCTATCAGATCCGTTCCCATCATCTGATATCCGCCGCATAATCCCAGTATCGGGATATTACCTTTCATTTCTTTCAGCTTAGCTGCAATTCCTGTCTTTGTTAACCACTGAACATCCGATATTGTATTCTTAGTTCCGGGGATCACTATCGCGTCCGCACCTTCCAGACCTTCCGGTGTGTCTACGAATCTTACGGTAACGTCCTCCATGTACAACGGGTCGATATCTGTGAAGTTGGATATCCTTGGTAACTTGACGACGGCGACCTTGATCTTTCCTTTTCCTATTTCCTTCGTTCCTCTGAAAAATGCAGAGTCTTCGTTCGGGAGTTCGTTGCTGATGTGCGGGATTATTCCCAACGTTGGAATACCTGTTATCTTTTCCAGTTCCTTTGCACCTTTCATGAAATCCGTCTGATCGCCTGAGAGATTGTTGTACAGTATCGCTTTGATCCTTTTGCGATCCTTCTTTTCCAGAAGTTCGATCGTGCCCAAGGCGTAAGCGAACGAACCTCCCCATTCTGAGTTCACCACCAATATGCAATCTGCATCTGCGATCTCGGCCGCACGCATGTTTGCTATATCCTTATCGTAAATGTTTATCTCAGCAGGTGAACCTGCGCCTTCGATCACCACATAATCGTATCTCTTCCTGAGATATTCGGTGTTCTCCTTCACAGCTTCAATACCTGGTCCGGGGACGAAATCATTGTAGTACGATCGCACATCGTAATCACCAAATGGTTTCCCGTTGACCATTACTTGAGACTTGGAATCACCCATCGGTTTCAGTAATATTGGGTTAACATGATGATCCGGTCTTCTTACCCCTGCTGCCTTCGATTGAAGAGCTTGGATCATTGCTATTTCCGAACCATTTGATGTGACAACTGAGTTCAAACTCATGTTCTGGGTCTTCAATGGAGTGACTGAAAAACCCATGTCCAGAAGTACTCTGCATAACGCAGTGACAACGAACGATTTACCTGCGTCTGAACTCGCTCCCAAGACCATTACGGAACGTCCGAGCTTGAAGAAACGTTCCTTCGCTTCTTTGAATATGTTCTTCAACCTTTCGTCCTCGGAATCTGTTATTCCCAAACGTTTCGTTTTTTCTGCAGTATATTGGCAGACATTCTTCTGGTGTATGAACAAACAGTTCGAACAATCCCAAATGTCTCCTTTCTTGGATTCTATGTTCTTTCCGAGATCGGGGTCATTGCATGGATAAAAGGGACAGTAACAGTAAGTGCAGTCCTGCCCTCTGTAATGGCAGGGATGATACTCACAGGATGTGTTCGGACCGATCCATCCTGCCTTGAGTTCGCTTATCACTTTGTTCTTAATGCACTTCAAACCGTTCCGACCTGGCTGTATAGACCAGCTGTCAATGGGCTGGTGAGATTAAAAGCATTCCCAAGGTTGGTGCCGAAAGAACACCGTAAAGTCCACAGGACAGATTCAAAATGAATGGAGGCGTCTCATATTCGACAATGATCTTATCTTTTCAAAATGTCAGTAAAACTTTTCACTCATGTTTCAATAATTCTTTAAATACTCCTCTGACAATTGAAAGTGTTCTTTCTATCTCTGGCGAGGCGGAATGTCCTGAAAACAGACTGACGGAAAAAAGAGAGGACGGCATAACGTTTTATTGCATCAGGTGATTGTTGCACACATGGATACTTCTTCTCTGTTTCCCGGGATCAACGAAGCTTGGTTGACCAAGGCCAAACGAAGATATTCCGCGGTGTTCATGGGCGGGGAGTACGACCGCATTCCTGTGGATCCTATGATGTTATCCCATTCAACTGTCGCGTGCGGATATACGATACGCGACTTCTACGAAAAACCGGAATTAGGTGCTCACTGTCTGGCGTACGTGCAGGAAATGTACGATCTCCTTCCGGTGACGAAATACTATTTCGCACATCCCTGGCTTCCGGAACTGGGTGTTGATCTGAAGTACATGGATCTTACCGCTCCCGTTCCTGAGAACATCATCGTCAGCGATCCCGAGGACATCGATGATATCCATATTCCCGATGCTAAGGAGATCGAAAAGGGATACACGTACAACAGACTGGTCGGTGCTTCCAATTATATCAAATCAAAATTGCCTGGAATGTTCGTCCCTCTTGCGTACTGTCCGGAACCGATCGGTTCCGCTGCGGAGCTATGCGGAATAGAACAGTTCCTTATGTGGACGATAACCGAGATGGATTCTGTGAAGAAATTGATAGACGTTTATGTGAACACGGCAACGTCGGGAGCGGAAGCTCTCGCTAAAGCGTACGGAATGGCCCTGATCAGCACCGGTGCGGTGCTTGAGAACAGCGATACCATGCCTCCCGCAACTATCAAAGAGATCTCTCCGCCTGCTTTGGAAAAATTGGTCAAAGGGTGTTTAATGAAAGGTGCCGGTCCGCAGATCTTCTATCACTTCTGCGGTAACCACGAGTTGGATTATCACCTGTACCCGAACAAGATCATCTTCACTCCTTTTACGATCATGCAGATCGGATACTTCGGAAAAGCCCCTTTCCCGGCAAAGATCATGAAAGAGACGTTCGGCAACCAGTGCGCAATTATGCCTTCTGTTGATACGAAACTCTTCGTGATGCCGAACCAGCAGAAGATCTATGAACAAGCTCGGGAACAATTGCTGAACGGACGGGACAGCAGGATGGGCTGCATCCTGGGAACATGTTGCGAAGTCCCTCCGTACTCACATCCGACGAACATTCACTCACTTGTGAAGGCTGCAGAGGACCACGGTAAGTACGGCACGTGGTAGAGACAAAATTTGTTATATACACGTGCACATACGTAGTATGATGGGAACCGATTTCAAATTCATTCATTGTGCGGATCTGCACCTAGATACTCCGTTCAAGAATATCTTCAATTACAGCGAAGAACGCGGAAAACGTATGGTCGCTTCTGCTTACAAAGCGTTAGACCGCATTGTCGAGAAAGCGATCAAAGAGAAGGTTGATTTCATCATCTTCTCCGGAGACATATTCGACAACGATTTCAGTACTCCGCGTTCACGATATCTGTTCGCGGATGCTGTCCGAAGGTCTGGTGTCCGATGTTACATAGCATACGGCAATCACGATTTCGAAAGGAAATGGGAATCCAGCATTCCATTGCCGGAGAACGCCGTTGTCTTCCCCGATCGCGTGATAAATGTTCCGTATCCCAACAAGTACAACAAACTGGCCGATGTCATCGGTGTGAGCCACAGCAGGAAGAACGAGGAACGCGACCTTACTTTGGACATCGACGGAACCTCCGGCTTTTCCATTGCGGTCGTTCACTGTGATGTTGACGCCGTCTCCGAAGGAAAATGTTATGCTCCCTGCAAATTACAGTCACTTATCAACAAACGGATAGATTACTGGGCATTGGGGCACATCCACAAACGTAACGTCCTTCACCGATCCCCCTACGTGGTCTATCCGGGAAACACACAAGGACGCAGTCCCAAGGAGACAGGAGAGAAGGGAGCATACATGGTCACCGTTTCCAACGGTGTTGTTGCTGATATGGAGTTCTTCCCTACGGGGCACATAGAGTGGATCGATACCGAAGCTGACATCACCGGCAAAGAACTGGACCAGGTGCTGGAGAACATCGTTTCACAATCAAGACCCAACGCATTCCTTAACGTCAATGTACGGGGATCCGGCGATCTTGACAGACTGATACGCTTGGAAAAGGAAAGTTTCATTGAGATCATCGAAAAGAGAACGAGATGTGAGGTCGCAAAACTGAACATAATGTCAATACCTGACATGAACTTGGAAGAACGCAAGGAAGGTTGTGATTTCACTGCTTCCGTTATCCTTTCTTCGGAGATATTCCGAAGCATGGATCGTGAGAAACTGATAACGGATATGTGCAGCACCAAAGCGTCATCTTCTGTTCGATATATATTCGAGAATATGTCCGATCAGGAGCTTATGGATATGGTCATCGATGCCAGATCCACGTTGTTGGAAAGACTGGAGGCCGGCAAATGAAGATACGTTCCATCAGAATGTTATCGTTCGGAAAGATCAGGGACCGTTCCTTTGAGGACATTCCCGATGGTCTGACAGTTGTTGTTGGAAACAACGAAACAGGAAAGACGACAACAATGGAGTTCATGCGCAGTACCATGTTCCCCGGACGGTCGTCAGCATACCCCGTTCCGTCAAAGACCGACAGCGGTTCCATGGAACTGGAAACCGATGCCGGTGAGAAACTGATACTGCAGAGAGAACACAAGAAGGTCACGGAAATATCCGGAAGGCCTCTTCCCGGCGATATGTTATCAATAGATCAGAAAACATATCGTTCCGTTTTTGCAATGGACCTCACCGATCTTACTGATTCCGAAGCCATTTCATCAGAGAACATCAAGAACCGTTTCCTCACGATACCTGGAGGAGAGAATGTTCCTGAGGTCCTGAGGGAACTTGATTCCATGAAAACTGAGATAATGAACTCAGAACGCATAACCGAACGTAACAAGGTCGGCTCTCTGAACGAGGACATCGGATCCCTGAAGATGAGCATAGGAAAGCTGGAAGAGCGTATGGATGAATACGACGGACTGGCGGAAAGGAGAAGAGGTCTCAAAAAAGAGCTTGCTGCACTTCATCAGAAACAGGAAGAGATCGAAAAGGAAAAGGCAAGACGGAACATGCTTGAAGCACAGCGCGGAAGTCTCCGCAGATTGGCTGAGCTGAACGATGAACGCGATCGTTTGGATTATTCAAGAACACTTTCAATGGATGATGTGAAACGTTACAGCATAGCAACAACAGATGCGGAAAGGCTGAGCAGGGAAATAGAAGGATACGGCGAGATCAAAGAGGATGTTTCCGATGATTTCCTGGAAGAACTCAGATCATATGAGAACGATCTCAGGTCTTTCATCAAAGGATATGATGAGATGACCGACAGACGCGAGCAGTTGAAAGATAACATCGCTGAAGATGAGGAATTCATAGAAGAGACCGGTATCCCGAGGGAACTGGCCACTGACGAAGCGATCAAAGAGATCGAAAAGGCCGCCAAGGTAAAAATTCCATTGATACCGATCATCCTCATGGCTGCCGGCGCTGCTCTGATCGCGTTATCATCATTCATCGGCAAAATGGCCGTGTTGGGCGGGATCGCTGTGTTGGGCGTGGGTGTCCTTCTGCTTGTCCTGACGCTGAAGAAGAACGATTTCAGGAAATGGATGCTGATCAACGGCTACGAAGGTATCAGCCGTGATAAGGTACCATCATTCCTCGTGAAATTGGAAAGGGTGAACGAAGCATCCAAACGTATCATTGTGTCCAAAGAGGAGATCACATCGATCACGGAAGGTTTGAACGACACCGAACAAGGCCTCAGAGAGTTATTGAACGAATTGGATCAAGAATATGAAGGAATGAAGGAAGGTTTCGAATTCATATCGAATTACGTCAAAGACATTGACGACAAAAGAAGAAAGGATTCTGAGATCCTGGAGATGATGAATGAAACGGACACGTTATACGATGAGATCGACAAGATACTCAATAAGTATGACGGAAAGGAAGGTTTCGTTCAGATATGCAGCGACCACCGCAGCTTACAGGATCTTGATGTCAGGGCAAAGGACCTCAAGGATAATATCGAAGAAACGACCGAAATGAACGTTCAGTCGATAATCGATGAACTCAAGGTCGACTGGACCGCTCCGGACCTTGGGCCGGAAGTGGAAAGCGTGAACCACAGTATCGGCGAAGTGAGCACGTATATGAGTTCGCTCATATCTGACGGCGAATTGGGGAGTTTGTATGAAACGCTGAATTCCAAAAGGGCTGAACTTGCTGACGCAGTGAGGGAATGGGGCATACTTGCACTTCAGGAATCCATGGTCAACGTCGCTTGCACAGAACTTTACAGTAAGATGCAGCCTTCTGTCATAAAGACCGCCAACAGATACTTGGGAATGATGACGGACGAACGTTACAGCATCGATCCCGATCCGAGGCTGAACGAAGTGGTCATAAGGGACAGGCTTGAACACAAGACATCAAGGCAATGGAGCAGCGGCCTCGGCGATCAGGTATACCTTTCACTGAAGATGGCGGTCGCCAAGGAAATGGGTTCTGAACACCTTCCGATGATATTGGACGACGTTCTCGTAAGATTCGATATCGGCCGCAGATTGGGAGCATGTGCAGCAATACTGGACTTTGCTAAGGACCAGCAGGTATTCCTGTTCTCTTGCGACATATCGGTCGCTTCGCTGTTCCCTGAAGGTACGAACATCATAACACTGAACGCACAGGCGGAGTAAGATGTCCGTATTGGATGATTTCCTTGACCAGACGATATACGTACTTGATACGGAAACAACAGGCCTGAACGGTTATCCGAACGATCTTGTCGTTGATATCGCAATATGCAGGGTCGACCCCGGGAAGGGTACTGTTCAGAACGTGTATTCTTCCGTGGTCGGATACGACACGAATAACTGGACCGACGGAATGAGGAATTCGTGGATATTCCTTAACACCGACCTTACGGTGGATGCAGTGTCTGAGGCTCCGGACGCAAAGAAGGTGGCTGCGGATGTCCTCAGGATACTGAAAGGAAAGAACGTGACCGCATTTAACAAAGAATTCGATCTGAACAAGTTCCTTTACTACGAACCATGGAATTTAAGGAACAATATCATGGAATCCGACTGCATCATGCTTGCGGCCAAGAACGTCTGTAAACTTCCCGGACTTTATGATGATTACAAATGGCCAAGGCTCGAACAGGCCTATTCGATGATCGTTCCCGGCGATCCTGCCGGTATAGACGGAACGCAGACACATCGCGCACTGTCGGATGCGGTCATGGCATCTTACGTACTGATAGAGATGCACCGCAACGGCCAGTATCCGAGAAAAAGATCATTCTGATTCTCTGTCCAACGTTTTATTGTACAGGTGTTCCGTGAATTTCGTCATCCTGTTCAGCTTACCGCGTCTCAGTATGTAACGTGCGGTGATGAACCACAGTCCCGCCATTGCATACACCAATATGCGGTAATCGCCCAGCGACGCCATTCCCATCAGCTCCAGAAACAGCGGCTGACCGTATGCGACCGCGATCAGCAGGAGCAGGAGCAGCACGAGGATCGCAGGTTTGAGGTCACCATATGCTTTTCCCGTAGGCGACAGGAACTTGTTGGGCGGTGCGACGAATAATATTTGAAGTACACCTGCCACGGTCAGGAACAGTAACATCGAATTACGTGCGTTTATCTCTCCTGCTGTACCGATTACGTCACGGTTCCAGTTCAGGTTCATCAGTTCATCCGCAGTGTACGGGATATCGATCCATCCCTCTTCCGTTGCCAGGAAGAACGTGATGTACATCATAACAGCGAAGAACACAAGCACCAGCATAGACGGTATCGCGAACTTCAGGACGCCCGGAAGGATCGGTCCTGTTTCCGTTGTAGGCTTTGCCCAGATCACCATCAGGAACGCTGCTATTGAAACGGAAACGAAAGCGTAGAATGCTGCTGCCGTCGGAGTTACAGGAGTTGCACCGTTGGATATCAATAGTATAATAGGAATAAGTAAAGTCAGGACGAAGTTCCTTGTGAGGTATAGTTTAAGGATATCCCTCATTCCGGATACGGTGCGTCTTCCTTCCACCAGTGCTTTGGGAAGTGCCGCGAAATTATCATCAACAAGAACGATATCGGCCACGCCTCTTGCTGCGCCGGATCCGCTCTGTAACGCAACACCGACCTGCGCCGATTTTAACGCTTTGACATCATTGACACCGTCTCCGACCATCGCGACGTAACGTCCGTTATCTTTCAGCGTTTGTATTATCTCTTCCTTATCGTTCGGCTTCATACGTCCGAAGATGTTCGTTTCGAGGATCGCATCGATCCTTTCCTGACCTTCCAGTATTGCGAACTCCTCCCCTGAGATTATCTTCCTGTCTCCGGGAATGTCTGCAAGACTGAATATTGCGTCGACGGTCTCAGGATCGTCGCCGGATATGACCTTCAGGTCCATCTTGTTCTCCAGGAACACTCCTATCGTGTCCCTGCAGTCCGGTCTGATCTCGTCCTTTATCGCAATAAGGGCAATGGGCGTGAGTTCATGTATGACAGGTTCATCGTTCACGAAGAACTCGTCATCGATACCTTTTGCGATGACTACCGTTCTCATCCCTTTCATCGAGAATTCTTGTGCCTTCTGGTGCATCTCATCGTAACCGTTCAGAAGTTTATCTTTGAACACGCTCAATGCGCCGAGGTATATCGTCATCGGCGAACCGTTATCTTTTATCTTCACGGCACTGAATTTTCTTTCTGACGAGAATTGTATCTCTTCGATAAGCTCAAGCCCTTCCTGATCTCCGAATTCTTTGCGGATCGCTTCGATCGTGCGGTTCACGCTTCCTGTGGATGCTGTGAACGCTCTGATGTATTTCTCAACGCAATCCGTCATTGGAACGATCTCGCTGAATGCTAACTTGTTTGTTGTTATGGTGCCGGTCTTGTCCATGCATACTGTGTTCACATGGTTCATTGATTCCACTGCATTGGACCTCTGCAGCAGAACTCCCGAATCGGCCATCCTTACGGCTGCCACCATGTACGCTATCACGATCAGCAGGAACAACGCAATTGGAACAATGTCCATTATCGCCGCTGCTATGATGGCGGTGTTCTTTACCGTAGCTCCGATATCCTCGGATGTGTTCAGGAAGTTGTATAACAGCGCAACAGCAAGATACACCAACGCTATCGCCATCAGTAACTTCGTCACAGCAGATGTTTCCTTTTGCAAAGGGCTCTTCTTGTTTTCGAATTTCCTGGCTGAGAGCAACATCTGTGATGCGAACGAATCCTTTCCGAATGCCGTAACACGATAATACCCCTCACCGGTGACACAGAACGATCCTGAAAGTACAGTGTCACCATCATGTTTCCTTATCGTCTTCGATTCACCGGTAAGCAGTGATTCGTCCATCTCCAGCGATCTTATGAACAACAGTTCACCGTCAACGAGGGCCTGATCGCCTGCGGTCAGGTGTATTATGTCATCCTTGACTATCTCGCTCTGATCCGCATCCTTCTCAGCACCGTCACGCATTATGCGAACCCTCGGCCTAAGTAACAATGCGATCCTGTCCAAACGCCTTTTCGCACGTGCTTCCTGGAACGTTGCGATGATTATATTCAACGTGATTATTCCGACGGTCGCGAGAGCGTTAAGGTACTCGCCGATCACGATGAATACCGCACCTAACGTGAACAGAATGAGATTGAAAGTGGTGCACACGTTCTTTACGAGAATGTCCTTGTACGTCCTGCTGACCTGCGACTCCACCGAGTTGAGTTCGCCGGCAGCTATCCTTTCCTCGACTTCCTTCTTCGTAAGTCCGTTTATGTCCATTGCACCCATATATCCTAAGAATTATAAATCATGCACCAGCGTTTTCACTCTGTCCGATATCTCATCCATCGTCAAAGGAACGACCTCCGCGATCTCTTTCAAGGAAAGGAAGTCCACAAAACATTTCACGGGACGTTTGAAATATGCTCCGGCGGACAACGCATAGACGCTCAGTTGGATCTCATATTTTTGTAGATATGATCTGTCAGCGTCTGTTTTGTAATCGTGTATCTCAACACGGTCCGGAAATACAGCGAGCATATCGATGATGCCTCGTATCATGACATTACCTATCGGAAGCGTGCATTCGATCTCCGTCAGTATATCTCCGCTCTTCACGGAATCCAGTATCCTTTCTATTTCAGGAATTTCCGGGAACTCTTCCTTCGGCCTCTTTCCGGATGCCAGCAGATGAGCGGCCTCGTGGACCTTTGTGCCGTAATCCTTTCCCTTTCCGCCCGCTTCATCTCCCTTTCCGACGGACTCCTGAAGGTCCATCAGATCGTGTACACTGAGGTTTACCCTTCTTCTGGAATACGGTTCGATGATCGGCTGCGGTACGGTATGTTCGCGTTTGGCAACGACGATGCGGTCAAGGGCGGGGTCTGACGGAACGAAGTTCTCTTCACCGAATGCCAATATGAACCTTGACGGTTTCCAGCACGTCATCGTAACGTACTGTTTCGCACGGGACACGGCGACGAAGAAGAGTCTGCGTTCTTCATCGTATTCCCTGGAATCGGTCTTTTTGATGACGGCCCATTTCCATGAACTTCTCAATGCATGGAATCCGTCTGATTCTCGGTACTCGTAAAGCGATCTAAGGCCGTAGAGGGGGTTGTACCTGAACTTCGAACGGTCGCCCTGAGAGGATGGGAACGATTTCTCGTTGATACCTGCGATCATCACTATGGGATATTCCAATCCTTTCGATTTATGCATCGTCTGTATCGTTACCGCTTCCGTGTTCAGTAATGGGTCCAAAGGATATGCGGTGACCTCCTTTATGTCCTCCTCGATAAGCCGTATGATATCAGATATCGTCAACAGCGTATTACGGTGCGCGGAGGACAGTATTGAAACTATGGCCTGGGTCATATCATTGTTCAAGTCGTAGAAGCTGAAGATGGATGTTAAAAGATCATTCAGACGTTTCTTCTTTTTCACCAGTTTCTTGCGTTGGTCGATGTACTCCCGAGGCATATCATCCTTGTTTGATGCATCATCTTTGTCTTTGACATACTGTTCCATCTCCGCAAGACTGTAACCTGCATCCGCAAGTATGGCAGACCGTCCTGAACTGTCCTTTCTGTTGTTCACATACCTCAGCCACGCCAGCGCCAGCTTCCCTTCTTTCGAGGCCATCACTTCCACGTCGCCCTGGAGATAAACGGGAATTCCCAGTTCCTCTGCTTTATCGCGTATCTTCCTGCAGAGACCATTCCCGCGGCACAGGACTGCGATATCCTTGTACTCCGGCTGACGTTCGGTGTCCTTTTCGCATATTGTATATTTTCCGCTTGTGACATAATCCTGGATCTTCCACAGGACCGTCAGTATCTCGTTCTCAGGCGTTTCCGAGCGGTAGAACTCGACCGTGGTGTTCTCTTTGATGTCTTCTCTGTCCTGCTTGATCCTTGTTATCTTGTTCAGCAGCGTTTCATCAAGTTCCTCTGAGGCTGATGCTTTTATCCTTAACGTATCGAATGCCGTATCGATGACCTTCTGTGAACTTCTGTAGTTGATCACCATCGGGATCTCAATTATCTTCGGGATGTCGAAATTCACTTTGATGTCTTCTTCGTTCAGTTCCTTCTTTATCTCTTTGACCTTCCTGCCGAATTCGGTTATGTTGTCTATGGATGCATCCCTGAATCCGAATATGCCTTGTTTCCAGTCGCCCACTACGCAGAGGTTCGGTTCTTTTAGGATCATCATCGCGATCTTCAGCTGCAGTTCGTTCGTATCCTGGAACTCGTCTATCATCACGTATCTGAACGATGATCTTTTCCTTGCCTCTCTGTCTCCGTAAAGAACGGCCAACGCGAACAGGTCTGCCAGGCCGAATGTCAGACGGTTGTCTGAGATCGATGCTCTCAGATACTCGTAAAAGATGTCATGGAACAGCCAAAGCAGCTGTTCCCGCGGTTCATTCACTGCGTCATCCAGCATCCCCTCCGGCATCGGCTCCTTGAAAGACAACCCCATGTCATCAAGTCCGCGGTCATTCAGGTATTCAATGACCGATCTCGTAAGCGACGGAGTGTTGATCGTGCTCAGTCTTGAACGTAACGCGGACATGTTCCCTTCCAGTCCCTTGATGCCGAACCATTCATAATCGGGAAGAGGCATTATGCCCATCGTCATCAGTTTCTTCAGCAGTGAATACACATCCCCTGCGCTGAAACTTGTCAGCGCTGCCGCACTACCGTATTTGTGACCGTTACGTTTTATGAACTCGGCGTAAAAGTTCTCAAAATATTCTGAATTGAGCGTTTCATTCTCAACAAGTTTCGCATTCCTGGTGAGATGTTCTTTCATCCTCAGGAACGAACTCACTGATTCGGGAGACTCGAGCACAACGTTAAGACAGAATGACGAGAATGTAGACGTTTGTATCTGTACATCTGTTCCGGCTTTCGTCTTTAGACGCTCTTTCATCTCTTCTGCTGCATTGTTGGTGAACGTCATCAACAGAATATCGCGCTGATCGAGCCCTTCTGTTTTCAGGATGTTCAGGTAACGTTCCACTATCGTATGCGTCTTCCCGGTCCCGGGGCCTGCATCTACAACAAGGAATCCGTCCAGGGTGGTTGCGATCGTCTTCTGTTCGTCGTTCAGTCCCTTCTTGGTCATTCTTTGACCTCCTGGAACGTACACACATCGAAGAATGAACAATCCTTACATTTTTCTGTAATGGCAGGGAATCGGGATATTCTGTATTCGGTCAGTTCAGCATTCCTTTCCCTGACGAATTCTCTGAAATCTTCTATCATATCCGACAGAACGTACAACGAACCGTCAAGGAGAATGCATCTTCCTGACATTGCCGCGGCCAATCTGTTCAGCACTTTCTTTGGAGCGTCTCCTTTCAGCACTCTTCCCAGTATTGCATTCAAATCGTCATCGTCAGGCCACTTGTCGGTGTTCCTTACGCCTATGGTTATCATCCTTTCCGAAAGCGGAGTCCATACCTCCAACGCTTTGATATACGTCTTCTGAACAAAATTCTGAAGTTCGTTCCTGATGAAATCCTCTCTCGATATTTCCGTTAAACGGGTCTCTCTCATGCATGAGTTCAGGTCGCACTTGCCATGGAATGAGTTCTCGGCGTTGTCCATAACGTAGAACGTACGGAATGTCTTTTCTCCTTTTTCGGAGTTATCCTGAAGAAGTGCCAGATATATGATCGGCTGCAATTCCAAATAGTCTGAATTACCGTCTATGGCCTTCTTTATATCTTTGTTCTCTTTTATCCGTCCCGTTTTGTAGTCCACTACCGTGTCTCCCAGGAGTACGTCAAATACCCCTGTTAACGGTACGCTGTCAGAGACCATCTTCGTTTCCAAGGAAGATGATGATAATTTGCCATCAAAGAGCTCTGCACTGTATTTACTCGGTTCGCGATCCAGCGGCGGACGTTCGATACTCTTTGCGAACTGCAGTATATTGTTCAGTGCTGCACGTATTTTGCTCCTGTCCACATGCTTCATTTCCGGACAAGCCAGACCTGCGCATCGGCCTACGATCCTCGTGACATGTTCTTCCATCTCCTTTTCCGCTTCTTCCGGATAACATACGCAGAATTCCGCGAAGTTGTGGATCGCATTTCCCAAGACAGTACTTTCTACGTCCGGGGTCTTGATCAGTTCTCCGAACATGTACTGTCTCGGACATGTTACGAAATGATTCAGGGAGCTCTTTGAGAATCTTCTTTCTGATCTTTCCATCTGCAACGGAATATGGGCCTTTCGCTCCGTCTCCAGCGGCTCGTACCATGCTCCTTTGACGACCTTTCCGCATATGTCATCGAAAGATGTTATCGATTTTTTGAAAACATCATCGAAGACCCTGCTGGGCTTGGCCTGGCGGCCGTTCTTCATTGAGTTCACCAAGTAAAGTCTTGACGACCCTTGCTGCAGCAATGCCTGAAGTCTTTTCGCATTCAGTTCATTCTCGGTTTCCCAGTCAGCATAATCTTTACCTGCAGATGATCTTGACCATTCCTGCCCCATCCCCAGGAAGATGACGAACGGACGATCGACGAACACGGAATTATTACAGTCTGCCAGCAGAACGCCGTGCTTCTCTTCCTCGGGGATCTCCTCGTTGTGTCTGAGATCGGATATGTTGTTGACAGCGTACGTCATTGCATTCACCAGCGTTGCAGAGACCTTGCTTGATACCATTGACAGATCTTCAAGAAGCAGCTGTATCTGAGGCCTGTGTTCCTTCCGGACTATTTCGTTGCATATCTCGATGAACGTCATTTCCCTGATTGAACGCATCATCATCGCAAGTTTTTTCGTTGTTCCGTCAGCCATGTTTCCCATGTACGTTTCCAAGAAATATTCATCGAAGCTGCTTTGTATCGAACCGCCGTATGATGAAAAGAGTTCTCGTACCTGGCGTATCTTGACCGTTTCGAAAGATAACGATAACGTCAGGAACTCCAGATAATCACGTATCTGCGAGAGATCCTTGACGGAAAGCGTGTTCTTGAAAGGTATTCCCTTGCGGTATAGTGATGACCGGACAGCATCTGCGATCGATCCCGATGCGTCGAGTATGATCGCAACATCTGATGCATTTTCAAGAGCTATGAGGTCGATCGCGTTGTCGGATATACTGCGGTCGTTGCCTGCTTCGTATATCTTCGGAATTGAGAATTCGTTGTACTCGAATATGTCAACATCCTCAAAATCAAAGGGTACAAAATGTTTGTCGAGATCGTCAAAGAAATCCAATCCGATTACAGCAACCCTCTTCCCTTTGTACAGCCCCTCCTTTTCGTTATCGAAAGAGCTCATCACCTTTTCCAGTGTCGGGAGGTCCTTGAACACTTTGTATATTCTCTTTGAACTTCCTCTCAGATATTTTTCCACATTGCTCGTATACCTTCTGATCGTTCGTATGTTCTCCACCTCTCCGTGAACGAACTTCATATCGTGTCCGGTCTCTTTCGAGATGAAGGATATCAGTTTCAGGTCATTCCACGGACTCTCGTTCAATATGCGGACAGCTTCCCGTGCTGCCAGGTGTCTCGGGGTAGTTGCGAATCCTCCGATCCTGGGGATATCGATGCGATTGTTCAGAGCTGTTGCCAACGGAGCGTCATTACACAGGACAATATCAAAATCCCTGACCTCCTGATACAGCTGATCTATCGTCTTCACCGAATCCAAGCACTCACCTTTCTCTTTACTTGGAAGAAAATGGCATCGTGATATTTAACATACGTACTTTCACTGCATTCTGTGAAACATATCTGAAGACTGGCACATCTGTTTTCTGTTATTTTTCAAAGAACAGTTTCGGTCATCTCCCTCTGCAGACGTTCAGAAATACATCGAAGTGCGGGGAGAATATTTTATCTTTCGATCCATACGGTATGTCATGGAATATGATGTCTGCGTTCTCGAGGTGAATACGAGCGGACCCAAAGGCTTCCCTGATGATGAAGTGATTGAAATAGGGATATGCGGCGTCGATCTCGCCGGGATGAGCACAGAGAATCTGTATTCCGCAAGGATACGGTATGATACGTCGTTCTGGAGCGAAGAGAAAAAGGAATACACAAAGAGATGCGGCATCACATTCGACGATATCGACAACGGTGTTCCTTTGGACACTGTATGCAAGACCGTGAAAGGGATATTACGTGGACGTTCCGTTGCTTCATACGATATACGTAACGTATTCTACAGGTATATGGTGAACGAACCCTGGGACCTTACCAAGGAAGTTACGATCATGCCGTCAGTTTGTTCAAGATTACCGTCATCGCATCGATGCAACATACCGTCAGACGAGAACATCCACATCCGCAATTCGTATTCAAAGATATTCAGCGACGATCCGATGAACGTCGGTGACGGGAACAGCGCGTTAGATGCTGCGCTCATGACCTCGGCGATAATGATGGAACTCAGGAAGAAGGAAAGATATTAGCATGTAGTAAATTACATCTCAGTTCTGGAACTGCAACTCAATATCAAAATTTTTAAGATACCTTTATTAACAATGAGCTTAATTACGAATTGTGATACAAATTGTTTAAAAAAATAGTCTTAGATAACTACAAGTCATTCAGACACATTGAACTCAATTTGAACAAAACAGACAAGGACCCATTACCTTATGCATTCATCTACGGAGAGAATGGATCCGGAAAATCCAACTTGGTGGAGTCGATGATGTTCCTTAAGGACACTATCAACACCCTTATCTCTTTCAATAACTTCAGAACTGCAATAGAGAACGAGAGCCGAAATACAAAGGATCAGAGAAGGGCATCTGAACTCAAAATGCAAACGGTTCCGCCTCGCGATATCACAGAACTATCTGAAATATATGCTCCCACACTACCGCGTCTTGTGGAAAATGTGAAGATGATAGATTCCATTGACAATGTCTGCATGTCATATCACTTCGCCTTAGAGGGGCGTAATGGACATTATCAAATGGAATTCGGACAAGATGGTCGGATATCATATGAAAAATTGAGTTTTGTTGTTGAAAGTCGCACACAGGATATCTTTGAACTGTATACAGAGGAAAGGGACAAACAGAAAACGACCTCTGCGAGTGTGACTCAGAAACTCAGCCCAAGCTTTTTCAAAAACAAAACATATGAAAAAACGATTCAGGACCACATACAGAAATATTGGGGGAATCACACATTCATGTCGATCATGAATGATCAATTCAAGATTAACAATAAACAATACATGGAAGATTCCATGGGTACTAAAATCAAAGAGGTCCTTGACTTCTTCAACGGTATAATCGTCAGTTGCACCTTCATAGGACAAAGCTGGGGAACAGGCGTACGCGGAAAGATAATGACGAATTTGGCGAAGGGCACAATAACTATGAAGGAAGAGCCAACTCTGCGCGTGTACGAGAAGGCGTTGAACAGCTTCTTTACCAGGTTATATTCTGACATAAAGAAAGCATATTACAGGACAGAATCCAACAACGGGTCTTTATCTTACACCCTGTTCTTTTCGAAAATGATAGGCGGGAAAAGGAGAGAAATAGAGATCTCCAAGGAATCTTCAGGAACTTTCAAACTGTTGAATCTTTTTCCTGCATTCTTTGAATGTTCTCGCGGGAAGACCGTGTTCTTTGATGAGCTTGATTCCGGCATCCACGATATTCTGATGAAGGATGTCATGGCCGAGATGATCGGGTCTTTCAAAGGACAGTTTATCGCAACGACACACAACACATCACTCTTGGAAATAATGGATCCCAAATGCATATTCGTGATACAGTCCGATCCAAAGGGAGAAAAAAGGATCATTTCGATCAGTCAGGTCGAAAGGACACAAAGGAATCATAACAATCGAAACAGATACATGAATGGAACCTTTGAAGGAATTCCCATTGTTGGGGAAATTGACTTCAAAGGCATCGTGAACACCGCGGAGAAAGGATTTGAGGGCGTAAAATGAGCTCTTGCAGAACCTTGGTCATCGCGCACGGGAAATCCGAATTGATCTTTTGCAGAACCATTGCCAGCAACAACAGGATCAATATCGAATATGATTCGGAAAATAATGGTGAGAATTGTATACAGATCAAAACTCTTGAAAAAAGATTGAGTTCTGGGCATTATTCTTCTGAGATAAAACTGCACAAGAAATTTGATAAACTGGAGTATTTTAACGGAAAAATACCCAATCTTAGGATATTTCCCATTATGGACACTGATGACAGTCCACACGATGCCAAGAGGTATATGACGAATAACATGTTCAACTCAAGTGTCTTCAAAGATAGGATAATACCTATATTCAATACTCCTAATCTAGATGAGGTACTTCTCACGTCCGGGCTGGAAGTGGATGTGCGCAACAAAGCGGAATCCTATCAACAAATAGCCTCTGATTTTGAACTGTCGGAGATCATTTCAAAAATAGAAAGATCCGGGAATCTTGAGAATACTAATATTCTCAAGTTCCTACGTCACTGCGCATCGATGAGCCCTGATTATCAGAACAGACACATCTGACCTCAAGAGTGTCATGCCGATACGATTATGCTTATCGCATGCAGTATGTACAATCCTGCGTACATCATACCGAGCAGGATGAGAGCACCCACAACAAGGATCACGCCTCCCAGTGAAAGGCCGCCTGCACTGCTGAACAGCAAGGCGAGAATGATCATCATCGGTAACGAAATGAAAAGGAATAACAGTCCTTTCTTGTGCTCTCCCACGTAAATATGACCTAATCCCATGAATCCGAAGGCCCCGAACAGCAGTGCGAGGATTATCACGAGTGTTCTGTTCCTTTCACTCTCTTTGTGAACCTGTCCGCGTTCCTCCGTCTTTTCCACGTTTCTCGGAATGTCTTTGAAACATGACGGACAGTTGAGACTGTTGCCTGAAACGAATTTGCCGCAGTACGGACACCTCCTATCCATGAAGAGGTATCAGAGTGATGATATTGAATGTTTTGGAAAATTGATTTAATCTTCCTTAGCATTGACGTTAACGTGGCAGAGACACTGAGCGTTTGTCAGCTGAACGAAAGGGTACGTTCGCTTTTGAGTTCATCTCCCGGCGTCAAGGACGTATGGGTTGCCGGAGAGATATCCAATTTGGTAAGACATTCGTCCGGCCATTACTATTTCACGTTGAAGGATGACCGTTCTGAAATTCGTTGCAGTCTGTTCAAGAACGCTCGCTCGAGGATACCGTTCGAACCGAAGGATAACATGAAGGTGAATGCCTTTGGACATGTTGATCTGTATGTTCAAAGGGGCAGCTATCAGCTTATCGTTGAATCAATGAGATCATCCGGTGTTGGTGATCTGTATCTTAGATACGAGGAACTGAAGAACAAACTCGGTAACGAAGGCTTGTTCGAACAGTCCCGGAAGAGACCGCTTCCCAAATATCCGGAACGCATCGGTATCGTAACATCACCGACAGGAGCGGCGATACATGATATACTGAACGTTTCCGGAAGACGTTTTCCGTCTGATATACTGTTGTATCCTGCACTTGTGCAAGGTGATGATGCGCCCGCTTCCATAATCAAAGGGATCAGGATACTGAACGAACAGAACGTTGATGTCCTGATCATAGGAAGAGGCGGCGGTTCCATCGAGGATCTGTGGGCATTCAATGATGAAGCTGTTGCGAGAACAATTGCATCCTCCCGGGTTCCTGTCATTTCCGCAGTAGGTCATGAGACTGACTTCACGATCGCCGATCTTGTGGCGGATGTCCGTGCTCCCACTCCGTCAGCTGCGGCTGAGATCGCACTGCCTGACAAGACTCAGGAGTTACGGAACATCGAGAACATGAAGTTCAGACTTTCGAGATCGCTCATGTCCGTTGTTTCGGAAATGAAAGGAAAATTCAATATCCTTGATGCGAAGCTCTCACCGAAACGTGCAAAGGATTCTGTTGATCGTTATTCCGTACAATTGAACACAGACACAATGAAACTCAATAATTCGATCAGGACGGTCATGGAAAGATACGGAAAGAGATTTGCAATAGTCGACGTAAGGCTGTCGCCAAAACAGGCAAAGAGCCAGATCTCTCAATATCTATTGCGTTTGGATGATCTGAGCATGTCTGCTGATGACGCAGTTGCAAGAATATTATCCGATCGCGGAAGAGATGTTTCGGAAATGAACATGATGCTCGACAACCTTAACCCAAGATCTGTGATGGAAAGAGGGTATGCTATGATCAGCAACGGAAAGGATACGATAACCGATGTTTCGAAGATCTCCGAAGGAGATATGATACACGTGACAATGAGGAACGGTTCTGCGGAAGCGGAAGTTAAGAAGGTGAACAAATGACCAAAGAGGAAGGAACATTCGAGGAAAGCTTGAAAGCATTAGAAGAGTTGGTGAAAGAACTGGAGACTGGGAACTTAGATCTTGACAAGAGTCTTGAGATCTATGAACGTGCTATCGTTCTCAGAGACAAGTGCAGGAAGATACTTGATGAAAGTGAACGCAGAGTTCAGAAAATAATGGAAACCTCAGAAGGGATCGTCAGGGAAGATCTGGAGCAGACCAAAGAGTGATACCTGCAGAATCCGCCCACTCTTTGGTCCTTTTGTATAATTCCGTTTGTACAAAATCCTCAAATGTGAACGCAAGTCTCAACGCACCTGCCAATTCTCCTGAACGAATGCCGCGTGCGTTGAACCCTCCGAATGTTCTTCTCAGTCCGATCACCAATATCTCGACCGCATCATGACCTCTGCATACGTCCAGAGGATCGTGTTCGTTATCCAGTTCGTCTTCCAGTATACTGCGTATCTTCTTCGCTCCCGCGCTCGGGTTCCGTGAATTGAATACTATTTCGTCAATCATCTTTTTCCCGTTGATCTTCAGATCGATCGGATCGATGAACGCCTGGAAATCCAGGTCCTTGAATGCAAGGCCGAGATCATGAACATACGAAAGATACATCAGCAGCCCCAACGGATATGATGCTTCAAGCACTACTTGTCTTATGTTCCCGTACTTTTCAACGAATGCATCCACTTTGTCCTTCTCACCATACTCCCAAAGTACATCGTTCAGTGAATTGGATGAGATTATCATCATTTCCGCGTCCCTTGCGTCAGTTAGGAACAACGGCGCTTTCGGTTCCATCCTTACGAGACGGTCGATATCAGCATCCATTATCCCCAGTATCCTGTCATCCTTCCTTTTTGTACTGAGCTCTTTCACCGCGATCCGTACGTTATCTTTGGAATGAGCAATGACCATTTCACAATCCTGATCAGCGTATTTTCCGTAAAGACGGCGGTCGGTCACTCCTTCTACAACGATTATCGGCCCGTCGTATGTTGTCCTGAGCATTGATACTTGGTTAGCGACGTCATACGCACTGATGTGATCAATCACGTTCAACCCTCAGTTCGTTGGCCAGATCCCACTTATCATGCACGATCTGAGGAGAATGAGTGGCAACGATCATCTGAAGATCACGGAGCCTTGCGACATCCATCAATATGGATCCCAATTTCTGCTGCCAGGATATGTGTAACGATATCTCAGGTTCATCTATGACCACCAAAGAACCGGGTGACGCGTGGAACAGAAGATTATAGAATATTATCATCAGCTGCTTTTCACCCGATGACAGTTTGCTGAGAGGCAGCGCAGTACCGTCATCGAATTCTATTCCAATTGTTCCAATTTCGTTAACGTATGCATTCTTTCCTATCAGTAATCCATTCAGTATGTCCCTGAATACAACGATGGATTCCGCCAGGGTGTAGTTCTTTTTGACGTATTCTGAAACCGCGTGTGATAACGCAATGTAATCGTCCCTTGATTCATTAACATCATTCCTGGAAGGCGGGAACCTGTATCCTGACGGCATCACCGGTTCGAAACCGGCATCTTTTATGAAGTCCAGCTTCGCCTTCAGGTCCTTTGATCTGAAAACGATCTCATCGTCACCGATCTCTTTCTTGCATTTGGTCATCTTCTCTATGCACAGTTCATTATCTTCATTTGCAGTTCGTAAACGATCTGCGAACTCTGAGGCATAGGCTTCCAGCGCAGGAACTATCCTTCCGTCGAGCTTTTTGACATTCAGGCGATCAGATGTGATGTAAAGGACATCAAGGATAGATCTCATCTCATCTTCAGATATCTCCGATTCTATTTCGTTGCGCTGCATCTGCACACGAAGTTCGCCGTTCTCACTCTCGATTATAAGATTCGTTTCATCACTGAAACTGAAGTCCATTCTCATGAACGGTATGTCAAGGAGACCCTCAATATCGCCTTTCAGCGCCATTGTCACCATTCTTACGAATGTGCTCTTTCCGTAACCGTTGGGTGAATGGATGAACGTAAGACGGTCACGCAACTCAAGGGAATGATCGAACATATTGAACAAACCTGTTACGGAAACGGATCTCAGCTTCATACATCGCTATTGAGCTAAAGGGATATAAAGTATGTCAGCGGACGCCGAAAACACTGTAACGGAACGTCAGATTTATGTCTGTTGAGTCTCTTTGCCGTTCAATGGATATAGAACAGGCATTCGGAAATGCGAACATTCACATCAAGAACGGAAAGTTCGAGCTTGCGTTGTCGGAGGTGAATTCCGTTGTGTCCGAATGCTCGGGCGATCCCGTTATTCTGATCAAATCCGCTTCGCTTCTGAAATCCATCGACCTTGAAGCAAGAAGTCAGGAAATATTGGACATGGTCATTGACTGTATCACCCCGGAATATGAAAAGAAACTTGCGGTCGCAGTTGCATTACGCGGTCTCGGGCGATACGAAGATTCGATGAACATATTGGATATGCTTGATGATAACGATAACGTATTGAGACAGAAGGCGAAGACCGCACTCGCAATGAGGGATACTGACAATGCTTTAGAATATATTTCAGAGATGAGGGAACTGAACACCAATGACCGCATCCTGCTGACGGAAATTCAATGTGCCAGGCGTGACCTTCGGGGCGCTTATGAAACAGCTGAGAAGCTTTCGAAAGAAGTCAAAGGATATGATATTTTAGTGAATCTGTGCTCAGTTCTCATACTCATGGGCCGCAACAAGGATGCGATAAAGCTCGGCCGCAGCCACCTCAAGGAAGACAAGAAGAATGCTGACTCTTTAGCATTAGCTGCATATATCATGCGCATTAACGGGAAGACCCCTGCAGCAGCCAACTTCGCTCACGCTGCTCTGAAGATCGATCATACGCATATCGGTGCACTGGAGACGATGGCATTATGCCTGATCGAAAAGAAGAAACTTCTGGAAGCCAAGATGATGGCCGGAGTGATCAACGAGAACGATCCTGGAAATCCGGCAGTCGTCAGGATACTTGACGCGTGCCGTGAAGCGCTGTAACTGCATAGCGGTCGCACTCAGTTCTTATCATTAGGATCATGCTCTTGCTCTGCCTCTGATCATTTCCTTCCAGAAGGCCGGCATTATCAATACCAGCGCCATTATGATCTCTAAACGTCCGAGCCACATCAGTATGGCCAAGAATATCTTCATCCCTCCGGACAGGTCGGAAAGCGAATCCAGCGGTCCGTGGTCTGCGGAGAATGATGATCCTGTATTCGTTACTGATGATAACACCAAAGAGAAAGCATCCATCGGACTGTGACCGAATATCACTGCAACGACCGATCCTATCAGCAACGTAATGAAGAACAGCATGACAACAGCAACAGCAGATGATAACGTATCCTGATCTATGCTGCCCCCGTCGAGTTTCACATCGAACACTGCACGAGGATGTATCAGTTTCTGCATCGCATTCTTGAGGTATTTGACCATGAACACACCGCGGTATATCTTTATACCACCGGATGTGGAACCTGATGAACCGCCGATGAACATTAGCGCAATGATCAGGAATAACGCACCGCCTGCAGCCCATATGGAGTGATCTACTGCCACATATCCTGTTCCTGTGCCTATTGAAACGACCGTGAACAGCACATTTCCAAACTCTTCAGACGTTGTTCCCACAATCTTTGCATCCCCTGTGGTCCCGGTGATGATAAGGAACATAAGAACCGCGACAGCGATGAACCATAGCGCCATCGTTTTGAATTCAGAGTTCTTCGCATAAACGGAAGGATCCTTTTCGTAAACGGCGCGGTAGTGAAGATAGAAGTTCGTTCCGCCCAGGAACATGAACACCATCAACGTAAGATGTATCGCTGAATTGTAGACATCCATGCTGTTCACAGGAAGGAATCCTCCTGTGGATATCGTGGACATCGTTATACAAACGGATTCAAGAACACCTGCACCGAGTATGATGCACATCACCGCAAGAATGATCGTCAGTCCCATGTAGATCATGACGAACTGCTTTGCAGTATCCTTTATCCTGGCAGTGAAATTCTTGGTGCCGGAACCGAATGTTTCGTTCAGCAGCATTGACTTGCCGCCGATGCCCAGCATCGGCAATATCGATATGACGATCAATATCGTCGCGATACCTCCGAACCATTGCGTGGCCGACCTCCATAACAGCAGGCTGTTCGGAAGTGTTCCTACATCATCGATTATTGTTGATCCTGTAGTAGTGAAACCGCTTGCGGATTCAAATATTGCATCCACGATCGGAAAATCGAACATGAGGAATGGAATGGAACCGATCCCAATGACCAACAGCCATGTTGCGGTCACCATAAGCAGCCCATCCGCCGGCCTGAGGTTCTTCTCTATTGCGAACAGCGCTACCATCGGTATCGCCGCAAGTATGCACAGCAACCCCGGATACAGGAAGGGTTTGACATCTTCCCCGAAGTATAATGCTATGATAGAGATCAATAACATCACAGTTCCCAGGATGCCGGTGATGTTACCTATCATGTGAATGATCGGGCCGTCCCACTTCGCATAAGCGCTCAACTTCGGGATCTTCATGCTATACCTTCAGGTCTTCGAGATATCCGTTTCAAAAACAGAACCTAACTTTGAAAGATTGGTCTTGTATGTGAACAATAACACCTTGTCAGATTCTTTGAGCATCGTGTCCATTCTCGGATATATCTTCTCGCTGCCGCGGATGATGCATACCACACGGGCACCTTCCGGCAGACGCAGATCACCGACCCTTGAACCGGCGATCTTTGTTCCTGCTTTCACCGCTACGCTGAAGAACATCTCCTCTTCATGTTTCATCCTCAATATGGAACGTTCATCGGTGATCAGGGTCTTAGTTATCTCATTGGCAACTACCAGATGATATCCCACGGAAATGTTGATGCCTGTGAATTGGAAAACATCCTCATATTCACGCATTGTGTATCTTGATATTACTTTCTTGACGCCCATCTCCATTGTCATCAAACACGCCAAAAGATTCTTTTCGTCGCTGTCGGTCGCACTGATGACCACATCTGCACGTCCGACATTCTCTGACCTCAACGTATACGGATCGACGGCATTTGCATTGACCACAAGAACATTATCAAACTCTTTGGACAGTCTGCGGCAGCGTTCTTCACTCATTTCGACGATCTTTACATACCGTTTATGGGATTCCAAGATCTTAGCGGTCTGTGCTCCTATCACTCCGCCGCCTAATACGACCACTTCTTTCGCCTCATGATGGTAGCCCATCATTTTATTGAATTTCTCCAATCCTATTGGACTTCCGAGAACGCAGATGCTGTCTCCTGCATGCAATTCCGTGGTCTCATTGAATATTATGACGGAATTGTTACGATATATCGTCATTACCGTACATTCATCAGGGATCTGCAGGTCAATGACTATCTTTCCGATCATATCGGTATGTTCTTTGGTGACCATGAATGTCGCCATCGCCAAACCGAGGGAATCCATCTGTTCATAATCGACAGCGTTCTCAAGAAGCGATAATATTGCTAATTTCTTGGCTGTGATCTGTTCAGGCGAGACTATTTGATCAGCACCTATGGACATTCCAGATTCCGTCTTGATCATGAAGTCCGGATGGCGTACGCGGGCCACCGTCCTGAGTGACGGCTGAATGGATTTGGCTATCATGCAAACGAAGAGATTGGCGTCGTCTCCCCCCAGCGTTGAGATCAGTGTGTTCACGTCTTGTTTCTCTAATATTTCCTTCAGGACCTTCGGGTTAGTACCGTCCTCTTTCAGTATGGATACATTGAGCAGATCCTTAACTGTATTGGCCCTCTTTTCGTTGACTTCAACAACAAGTACATCATGCACAGAAGACAACGTATCAGCCACTGTGAATCCGACATTCCCTGCACCTATGACGACGACCTTCATTTCGACACCTTACTGAAGAAAAAAGAATGGAAAAGCTGTGAGGCTTGTTTATTCTGCGAGATATCCGAAGATAAGCATTCCGGCACCGGAGGCCATTGTTACGATAGCGCCCCATGCCAATCCTATTTCGGTGACCCCTGCCAGCAGACCGTCCTCGACAAAGTTCGTGAACTCATGTGGTATGAGGAGTCCGAGTGCGATCACTGCTATTCCAATAACGAGTGCAAGTGCTACGGTCACGTTTCCCTTGGGTGCCTTGATCATCACAGCAGCAAAGAATATTCCCAATGCTGCCACTGCAAGCGGCATGAAATAGAGTCCGAAGTCATCGATCTCAAGCATATCCCACCCGGAGTATGCTGAATCCCAATCCATGAGTGTTTCTGCTGCCCAAGGTAAGAATATTGAAAGTGCTGCAATGATACCGAATACGGCACCAATTAAAGCGAATTTGTTGATCTTCATTGCCATTTTATCACCTTGCTCTGTGAGCTTGACAGGTCATTCACATAGATGTCTATAAAACAATCGCATGCGCGCGCACATCCGCGCAGTCCTCAGATGCAACGTAAACCGAAAATAACAGTAGAATATCAATCCAACAAAACGATATCACAAAAAAAGAGGTTAAAGGGAAAAGGTTTGAGATTTCAATCTGCTTACATTACAGGCAGTTTGAGACCGGTCGTGTCGACGATCGCGAGGTAGATTGCGAGTGCTCCACCGATGACTGCGAATACTCCCATTAACAGGAAGTAGATCTCTGCATCGTCGAAGCCCGTGATCAATCCGTTCTGTGCGAGCGCGAACATTATGAACGTCAATGCTGCCATTGTCAAGATGACTGTCAGCATGAGTCCTGCCTTTGCAAGGTATGCCCAGAGCGCAAAGATGATGAACACTATTCCGATCAAGATGTATGTGATGTATGCATCAGGGTTAGCGAGCATTACATCAACATATATTCTTGAGAACAAGGCGAATGCAAATGCGATGAATCCGAAGAGAACCATCAGGAATTTGTTACCGGTTATAAACTGTGCGATTGCGATCAGCAGGCATAAGATAGCTGCGAACCAGGTGACTGCGCCGGCTTCGAATGCCAGAGCGTGTATGCCACCATCTGCATAGGTAAGTATACCTACCAATCCGAAGAACAACAGTGCGAAGGCTATGACGAATAAGCCCAGTGCTGTTGTATCTGCGTATTTTGTTTCAGACATGTTTTTTCCTCCAATTACGAGAGGGTGAATCCCACCCTTCGTAAAACATATCTTCTCTTGAGTATATAAAAACCACTGGAGCTTTTACCCGAGTTACCAGAAGAATAGGGAATTTTAGGTCGATTCCTACGAATAATATAACGTAAAAAGGATATTCCTCCCCACGGATGTCGTTTAAGTAGTATTCGCTTAAACGGACGCGATCATCCCATCTGGTACTCCGCTCATTTTCCTCTTTGCGGGGTCCCTGACCCTCATCAACATCTTTTGTTGTACGACGTTGAAGTCCTTTGGTGAGACCGCTCTTTCCGCATTGTGCGGAATCAGGATCCCATCCCATCTCATGTATCCCGCATAAACGGGATTGTGCAATATGTTGCGAAGGTTGTGTTTGTTCCAAACGTTACCCTTCCTTGTCGATATTCCATCGTGGTTGAATCTGTAGCAAATTTCGTCCATGGTGCAGTCGTCAATATACATCCTGAACATCCTTTCCACGACTCTGAACTCCTCGCCGCTCATGACCAATTGGCCTTCGTATACATCATATCCGAACGGTGCCGTGAATCCCATGGTACTGCTCGAATCTGCCTTCTCTTTCAGTGCTTCCGCTTTCTCCTTCATCCCCATGTATGTACGCTCCCCGATCTGTTCGCTCTCCAGTTGTGCGATGCGTTGTATCATGTCTACAACGAAACGACCGAGAGCATTCGATGTGTCCAATGATTCCGTTGAGGAAACGAATTCTTTACCGTTCTTGGTAAGGAACTCCATCATGGACATGAAATTCAAACTGTTACGATGGATACGGTCCATTTTGATGACCACGAGTTTATCCCAATTATCGAGGTCAAGCATCATCTGACGATATGCGGGCCGTTTGGTGTCTCTTCCTGAGAATCCTTCATCCACGTATTCTTTCGATACCGTCATGCCTTCATACTCGCAGTACGCACGGAGCATCTCCAACTGAGCCTCCAAGGAATAACCTTCCTTGGCCTGGTCTTCGGTTGAAACTCTGGCGTATATTGCTGCTCTCATGTTATCACGTGGTCATCGATCCGTTGATATGTTCGTAATCCTGTATACTGATTATCGCTGTATGTTCACCTTGTCTGACGATATCGTCCCATTTCATGTACCCGGTGTAAAGCGGGTTGTGGAGGATCTTATGAACAGACTGTTTGTTCCATTGTCCTCCTCTCTTTGCCGGAATTCCTGCGGAATTCAATGTTTTGGCGATATCATTCAAGGATAATCCTTTTGAACATAATTTGTAAATTGCACGTACGGTGAGCGCTTCGTCGAGTTCCACTTCCAGTTTTCCGTTATCGTAATAGTAACCGTACGGATGACCTGAACCTAAGTGTCCCGTTCCTGCTTTGGCTTTCTGTTTCATACCGGTCTTCACCCTTTCGCCGATCTGTTCGCTCTCCAGTTGTGCGATCCTTTGTACAACGTCCATAACGAAACGCCCCATCGCGTTCGTCGTGTCGAATTTCTCCTGCACTGAATTGAACTCTTTTCCGTTCTTCCGGAGCTCGTCCATCATCAATGTGAAGTTGACGCTGTTACGATGGATACGGTCCATCTTCAGCACAAGCAGCACATCCCATTCGTCCATCGAGTCCATCATCCCGATGTACGCCGGACGGTTGGGAGAACGTCCCGAGTAACCTTCATCCACGTACGGACCTACAGGGGTCCATCCGCGGGAAGAGCAGTACAGCTCGAGGCGCTTCATCTGTGCATCCAAAGAGAAACCTTCTTTCGCCTGATCCTCAGTGGACACCCTAGTGTAAAGTGCGGCCCGCATTTCCCATCTGCAAGATAATGGGGATCAAAGTATATAAATTGTCAGACAAATGTCAGTCAAACAGCATCATTTTGTCCAACATATTATAGGAGTTTCGCCTCTAGGTGTCGGTTTTCCCTCTTTCAAAGGATATCCTAGGACCATCGCGGCCTGATACTTCAGATCCTTACATTTCAGATCGTCAACAAACTTCGGATATTGGTCCAAAGCTCCCGCCAATCCTATCCAACATGTCCCCAAACCTAACGAATGTGAAGCAAGCATCATATTGCCGACAGCGAGGGAAGCATCCTCTAATGCAGTCACCGCATTTGGTGCAGTGAATACAAAGATCACAACAGGCGCACCATGGAATATGTTGTTGTCTGGGTCTGTCAAAAGTCTTTCCAAACGTTCGTTCGAGAATCCTGATGCTTTCATGCCTTTGAGGTACAGTTCTTTCCCCACACGGCAATACTCTGAAAGCATTTTCTTGTCAGAGACCACAGCAAACCTCACGGCTTGAGCGTTCACACCGCATGCTGCTCTGAATCCCGCATCCAATACTGTCTTCACCAGATCATCAGAAACCGGTTCGTCCTTGTATGCTCTGACAGATCGTCTTGTGTTTATGTTCTCGAGAATTTTGTTCATACACCTGAAAGAAGGATCTGATGGATAAAGGTTGTGAGAATTATGTAAAAGAAAGGAGGCCTGTGCAAAGCACAGGCCTGTAAAGGAAAGTAAAGGGGTTTTACTTACATCATGCCGCCGATGCCGCTCATTCCGGGTCCGCCCATGTTCGGGTCGCCCATGGGGTTCATCGGTGGCGCTCTGCGTGATGCAATGACGTCATCGATCCTGAGGATCATGTTTGCGACTTCCGCTGCAGAGTTGATTGCTTGAACTTTCACTCTCAGAGGTTCGATGACGTTCAGCTTCAGCATGTTCTCTGCATCACCGGAGATGAGGCTGAGACCGAAGTACTTTCCGTCCTTCTGTTTCTCATGAGCGTGTTTCAGTTTGATTATTGCATCGATCGAGTCAATACCGGCATTCTCTGCGATCGTCCACGGAATGATCTCCATTGCCTTGGCGAATGCTTCGATAGCGAGTTGTTCTCTTCCGCCGACGGTTGAAGCGTAGTCTGAGAGTCTCAGCTGCAGTTCAATTTCCGGTGCACCTGCACCTGCGACGATCTTTCCGTCTTCGACTGCAACGCCGACCACGCGTAACGCATCGGTCATTGCTCTCTCGACCTCTGCCATGACGTGCTCGGTTCCGCCTCTGACGATGATGGATATTGCTTTCGGGTTGGAGCATCCGGTGACGAACGTCATCTCTTCAATGCCGACTTCCTTCTGCTCGATCATCTTTGCCTTTCCGAGGTCAGCTGCAGTTATTTCCTTAATGTTGCCGATGAGCTTTCCGCCTGTTGCCTTGGCAAGTGCTTCCACATCGGACTGCTTCAGACGCCTGCAGCAGAATATGCCTTTCTTTGCCATGTGGTGCTGTACAAGATCGTCAACACCTTTCTGGCAGAACACTGCGTTCGCGCCTACCTCGACCAACTTGTCGACGTATGCTTTGAGTGTGTCTGACTCTTCATCTAAGAACGCAGACATCTCCATGGGGTTGCTGATGCTGATTGATGCATCGAACTCAGTCTTCTTGATCTCCATCGGAACGGTGATCAATGCGATCTTTGCGTCCTTAACGATCTTAGGCATGCGGGGGTGTACCCTTTCTTTATCGATGGCGATACCTTCGATCATGTACGTTTCCGCAATGACTCCGCCTGCTTTCTTCTCTATCTTGATGTTCTCAATGTCAACTTTGCCGCCCTCGGTGACTGCTTTGACCGCCTTCACAACGATATCGGAAAGGAAGTCGCCCTGTCCGCCGACGGATTTACCGGTCATTGCGGTTGCGGATACTTTCTTTAACATCTCATCGGTCTTCGCATCAACTGCGATGGTCTTCAGGATCTCCACTGCTTTCGTTGCAGCGAGTTTGTATCCGTTTGTGATAACAGTGGGGTGAACGTTCGCATCAATGAGTGATTCGGACTGTTTTAACAGTTCACCAGCGAGTACTACTGCAGTTGTGGTACCGTCACCGCATTCTGTGTCCTGTGTCTTTGCGACCTCGACGACCATCTTCGCTGCGGGGTGCTGTACATCGATCTCTTTGAGGATCGTGACACCATCGTTCGTGACTATGACGTCACCGATCGTGTCTACCAGCATCTTGTCCATTCCCTTAGGACCGAGGGTTGAGCGCACTGTGTCCGCAACTGCTTTCGCGGCTGCGATGTTGTTGAACTGTGCTTCCTTGTCCTTGCTTCTTTCTGTCCCTTCTTTGAGGACTATGATTGGTTGATTTCCGGAACCATACATTTAGTGTACTCTCCTTTTACTAGAGAACAGTAATTTTGTTCTTCTATATTAAACTACTCTTCAAATTTAAAATTATTTTTTAATAATATAATGGCGCATTCCTAAGACCAGAGTTCAATATCCATGGTCATGAACCCTTTCTTTATACGTTCCTGCTAAAAAGGAGTACATTTCAATCTTTCAGGCAGCCTATCGGCACGACATATACACCATCATCACGGCGGTATGCATATTCGCCGGCGGTCAGCACCATAAGGAAGGACGGTTCCATCATCTTCTCGGTGTTCACTTTATCTCTGATCTTCTTGAGATTCTCGACTCCCTTCTCTATCTCTTTGTGACCCATCTTCACTTCGACAGCCCCCCATCGGCCATCTGCAAGCTGTACTACTGCATCGGCCTCCAGTCCGTTCCTGTCCCTGTAGTGGAAGACCTTTCCGTCATTCGCCTGAGCATACACCCTGAGGTCCCTTATTGCCATGGATTCGAACAACAGACCGAAAGTGTTGAAGTCATTCAAAAGGCTTTTTGGTGAAGCGTTCAGGAGAGCCACTGCGATCGACGGATCGACGAAATGTCTTTTCGGAGATGTTTGCAAGACCGTTTTGGAACGCATCGCGGGACTCCATGCAGGAATATCCTCTGTGACGAATATACGGCTCAGTGCGTTCAGGTACGATGTTACCGTCTTTTCGGATATCGTTCCTCCATCGGTTGCGACATCATCAATGATGGTCTTCAGCTTAGCAGGAGCGGATATGTTACGAGCCAGTGTCTTCATCACCAAGTGTACCCGCTCCGGATTCCTCTCGACGCCGTCAACACGTGAAACATCCTGATTAACTATGGCATCCACATACTCCTTTGCGTGATTAAGGGTGTTCTCACCCTTGCCAACGGATGCAGGCCACCCTCCTCTTGCCGTCAAGAATGCGATATCATCCACTTTCAATGATGATGTTCCCTCGATATCCGTACCATTGAAGAGCTCCGCCATGGAAACACTGCCATTGGATTCGAGCGACTCGAAAAGGGACATTGTACGCATCCTTATCCTCGCTATTCTTCCGGTGCCTGTGTGCATCACTGCATTGTCCGCGGGTACTGCCGAACCAGTCAATATGAATTGCCCCGGCTTTCCGCGCATGTCGACCGCGTGACGCACCGCGTCCCAAAGTACTGGGGCAGTCTGCCACTCATCTATCATACGTGGTGTATCTCCTCTGAGCAGAACAGATGGTGTGCTCTGTGCGAACCCCATATTGGATTCGCGTGTGTCCGGGTCCTGCATATACAGTGTGCTTGCAGCCTTCTGGGCCGCAGTCCAGCTCTTACCGCACCACTTCGGCCCTTCTATCACTACGGCCCCCATGTATCTTAACTTGGAATCTAACGTTTTGTCAACGATCCTGCTGAGATATTTTCGATTCACGGAATCGCATGAAGCTGCATCTATTTTAACATATTCCCGACTTTTGCAGTGTTTCATTCCCGACTTTTGCAGTGTTTCATTCCCGACTTTTGCAGTGTTTCATTCCCGACTTTTGCAACAATCTTTTTCTGACAGGATACTTTTAACACAACAGTTAACAAGATATCCATCAGAACACGTCGTATACTTTCAGTCCTGCGGCCTTCGCGACATTCCTGATCCTTTCCAGGACTGCTCTTGAACCTTTTATTCCGGCGGAATTCATGCGGTCAGCGAGAAGAGGCCTTTCGTTCAGTCTGTCCAAGTACATTCTTTTGGTGCCTGTTGAGACTATTGCATCAACGAACTCCTTTTCCTTTCCGTTCAGTATGTCCAGCACCGGACCTGTGAGTGCATATGTATCCAATCCGGCCTCCGTGAGTTCCTTTAGTGTATCCAGTCTCTTTTCCGGACTCGGTGCGCCGGGTTCGATGATCTTTGATACCTTTGGATCGAGAGAGGTTATCGTGACCGCGAAATCACCCTGCATGCCGGTCAGGATGTCAAGGTCCCTCAGAATGACGTTCGATTTGGTGTGAACATGAACCCTTATGTTCTTGTCCTTCAGGATCTTCATGCACGTCCTCGTCAACTCGAACCGTAATTCCGCGGACTGATACGGATCGGTTACCGTTCCTACGCCGACGACGCCGTGGATGTTCCGTATTTCCTTGCCCATCCGTTCCGCGATGTTCGTCTTCACTTTGACGACATTCCATTTCGACCAGTCAGCGTGAGTGAGTTCCGGTGCGTAACAATACAAACAACCATGGGAACATCCCCCGTATGGATTCAGTGCATAATCTATGCCCGGGAGTTTCGACGGCGATATTGCGCGTTTGCACTCGATCATCTCATGCGGTCCGTTCCATTTATCTGAATCCATGAAATCAAAGAGGTTAGAGATAGTCTTCGATCCTCCTTTGTGTCATGAAATCCTTAAGGATCCCGGAGCTTGCGATCCATGTCTTCTTCGGTATGTCCATTACGCGATCGACATGGTTCAAAGCAGCATCCAGACAATCGTAAGTGTACGGCTTCGTCGTTAACGCATGACGTACATTCTCGCGCACATTCCATACGCCTACCGGCATGACGTAACCGGGATGGGCTTCACGGAATATCACTACGCCAGCTTGTTTACCCTCTTTCAGCAATAGTTCGTTCACGGCCATTCTTGCTGCGTAATAGCATCCTCCGATCTCAGCATACTCGGAACGTCCTCCGTAGAATTCGTAACTCGATATTATCTCGATATCACGTCCGGTGGGATTCCATGACGTGTTCGGATACCAGGCTTCAATGAGCTCATATCTCCACGTACAAGGCATGAACATCACGCACCAACGGTTATCCAGCTGTTCCCATTGGTATATCCTGAAATCATCAATGGTGTTGTTGTATTTTGTCGTCTTCAGCAGATCCTTTCCGATCATGTCATCCACGGCGGTTATGCTCCATCTGGTAGGAACGAAACGTCTTCTCTTGTCGACTCCCATCGTTCCTACTGAGAACGCCTTCTGTATCTCTGATATGAGGGTGCCGTTGTTGTATGACGAGATGACAGCATCCACTGCTCTCTGATCAGTGTCGTAGAATGCCTTTTCCAAATTACGTTCGAACTTGGAGTTGGCGATGGTCATTGACTCCATTCTCGCAGACGGACCGAATGGCTGAACTTCATCATCAAGCACTACTCTTCCTCTTGGCCTCTGCGTGAAATTCGCTTCGACCTCCAACGGTCTTTCAGTAAGTGCCAGCTCTTGGATATTATCCACTATCTTGCCGGCTGATTTGAAATCGGTCGCGTCAATTCTGAATTTCCCTCTTACAAGTCTGAACCTGAAATCCACTATCTCGTCAATGGACTTGCCGACCCATCTCTCAGGTTTGTCCATTATCGATGTATCGCCGAACTCAGGCGGCACCAACGGACCGATGTCCACCTTCGGATATCCGTACCGTCCGACGAACACAGCAGGAGGACTGCATCCTTCAAGATCTTTGAGATTCAGCAACGGTAACGTTTTGCTTTGAGAATAGAACTTTATCATCAGCGGACAACGATCCTTTCCGCACAGCCGGCGCGATCCTTTGCAAATTACGCATAACCCGGACTGCTTCGACTGGTTGACCTCAACCATATCATCAAAGAAGCCGGATTCCGTCATGGTGTTTGTTATCACTTCGGAATATTAGTTCTTTTCATTCTTCTGGCGATCATGGCCGCTGCTGCTCCTGCACCTATGCCGTTGTCTATGTTGACAACGGTAAGGCCCGGGGAGCAGGTTTGGAGCATGCTCAGCAACGCAGCCTCGCCGTTCCCGCCCATTCCATATCCTGTTGATGTCGGAACACCGATCACAGGCACAGAGGATAGAGATGATACCAAAGCAGGCAACGCACCTTCCATTCCTGCTGCTACGACAATAACGTCTACGTCCTCTTCAAGCATCTTCTTCATCGGTTCCAGTATCCTGTGCAATCCTGAAACACCTATGTCAAAGAACGAAATGCAGGAACATCCTGTGAACTCTGCCATCATCCTTGCTTCCTCTGCCACGCGTATGTCAGAGCTGCCTGCGGTCATGATCCCTACCTTTCCCGATCTTTTTTCAGGGAAGCCGCCGATGACGATCGTTTCTGACCTCTTGTCATAAACACATTCTTTACCTTTCAGTCTTTTGAAAACGGCTTCATAATGTTCGGGTGATGCTCTTGAGATGAGTACACGACTGCTTTCTGCTGATCTTTCGGCTATATCTGCGGTCATCTCCGGTGTCTTGGATCTTGCGTAAATGACCTCAGGCACATCTTTCCTGACCGATCGTGCGTGATCGAACACCGTATGGTCGTCTATCATCTGCAGATAGTTCAATCTTAATTCCCGTTCGGCATCGTCCTCTGACATCTTGCCGTCAGCGTACGACCTGAGGATATTCCGTATATTCACGCTCATGCATATCCTAGTCGGTATCTTAACTTTCCCCTGCTGCCGCTTTTCGGCATGGATCCGGTGTTATCATTATATCCCGCATCCCGATTATGAACTGTGGACATACTTTCTGAACTGCAGGAATACATCAAAGGAACGGAGAAAGCGGCAATAGCGTACTCCGGAGGTTTTGACAGCACATTACTGCTGAAACTGATGACCGATCTCCTGGGAGGCAACTGTGTCGGCGTGTTCGTTGATTCACCTCTCCTATCGCAGAGACAACGGGATGCTGCAGACAGGACCGCGTCAGAGATAGGTGCGCGTATCATTCGCGTAAATGCCGACGAGGATATCACGAAAGATGTTTTCAGAAACGATCCTGAAAGATGTTATTTCTGCAAAACGCTCATTTACGGCAAGGTCAGAGAGGTTGCGTCAGATCTTAGCATTGACATATGTTTTGACGGCGAGAATTCCGATGATGTTGAAGGCGAACGTCCGGGAAGGAGGGCTGCACGGGAACTTGGCATCAAAAGTCCCTTCAGGGACCTTGGTATCGGAAAACAGGATATCATCGACGCTGTTGCTTCACTCGGGATTTCGGAAAGGATCATCAAAGATACGTGTATGGCAACACGCATCCCTTCCGGTACTGCTTTCAACGAAATGGATCTGAGATTCATTGAGAACTGTGAGGAACTGATACGTCAGATATCCGGCGTGTTCCAAGTGAGGATGCGGCTTTCTTCCGACACGGCAACGATACTCACGGCTCCTGACGAAATTCAAAAACTGATAGATTCCCGGGATCGATTGTTTTCCGTACTTCAGAACATGGGCTTGGAACCGATCATTGACATGAACGGGTACACCGGATAGATCTGGAATGATATTGAAAAATGTTCCTGAAGGCAGTCATTCTTTCCGGAAGGATGGAAATATGGATGTTCACGGTACGTTACGTGATCGAGAATTGTCAGATTCGAAAAGAAGGGATAACAAGAGACGATCAGACTCTAGGAGTCCTCACTGCAAGGGGAGTCGTCTCTTGTCTTAGCTCGAGTATCGTATTTTCAACTATTTATTGGTGATTGGTCTTTGCACGAAACTTTCAGCGATGTATTGAAAACTTTTTTAAAATCGTCGGCAGTTGCCTCTAAACTCCAGATCTCCATTCTTACATCGTCATCAGCGGACAGAATAAGCTCCATTTCTCCTTCCGACGTCTCTATTTCCACTTTTTTCACTGATCTCGTACGGTGTCTGTCCATTATATCTGCCATTTTCAGTATCATTGCACATTTTAACGTAATGGATGCGATGTTCTGCTTCATGTCCCTCAGGTGCTTGTCGCCCATCTCAGGGAACTTCTTGTGGTGGAATCTCGTCATCAACGCAATTGATTCCAATTCCTCGTCGTCGAATCCCAATAATGCCGAATTACTGATTATGTTATACGAGTGAACGTTGTGTTTCGTATAGTTTATGAATTCTCCCACATCATGAAGAAGTGCTGCGTACCCCAGCAGGGACCTTGCTTCGTTGTCCATCTTGTGGATCCCGGCTACTTTCATCATATCAAAGAGACATAACGCTTTCTCCCTCACTTCCTGAGCGTGAGGCATGTCGTATAAACAACGGTTCGCAAGTGTTTGGACAGATGAACCGCGTACATCAAAATCGCTTTCTCCTCTTTTCATCAGGTAGTCTACCTGCATCCCTTCTTTCAGTCCTGTCTTACTCACTTCTAATCTTTCAACACCGAATAGGTCCATTAGCGCTTCCACTATCGTTCCTCCTGAAACGATTATGTCGGCACGTGCAGGGGACATTTTCGGAATGTTGCATTTTTCCTCTTTGGTCATTTCCCTCAGTTCCAACATCAGATCGCGGAGTTCCTCACGTTTGATGTATGAATCGTCTCCATCCCTTCTTTCCGCGCATAATTCCGCTAACGAAACGATAGTGCCAGCTGATCCGACAGCGCGGGTGAATCCTATCGATCTCACTGAACGTACTGCATGATATGATGACATTCCCACGCGCTTCCTCATTGCGTCGCATTGCAATCCCGTAACAGGACCGAAGGGGTCTGACAATGAATCATAAGCGTAACGTACCGCGCCTATCGCAAGACTGTCCAAGTACAGAGAACGGCCGTTCTCTGCCAATATTATCTCAGTGCTTCCTCCTCCGACATCCATCAATAATGTCCTTTCATCCGGGCCGTCCTTTCCGAATACTCCCAATTTCACTAAACGTGCTTCTTCCATTCCGGGTATGATCCTTACGTCGAGTCCGTCAGAATCCAGCGCTTCCAGCAATTCCAGGCGGTTGGATGCTTCCCTTGTCGCACATGTCGCAAATGCTATCACGTCCTTGGCACCCATGTTCTTTGCTGCCGCAGTGAAACGATCAGAGATCAGACAGCATTTTTCCATTGCTTCCTTACCGACCTTCCCCCATCTGTAAAGGTCTCTTCCGATATCGACTATCTCCTTGTCCTGAAAGACCACTGTTCCAAGAGAGTTCGGAAAATACTTTACAACAAGTATGTGTATCGAGTTGGTACCGATATCCATGAATCCTGTTACTTCGGGTTCAGATATGCCATTCACCTCTGTGTTTCACGAACCATTCCTGCGACCTGAACGGTTTTCCCTCGATCACCGTATAATTTCCGTCGGCCTTCAGTTCCTTTGCCTTCGCTGTATCTTTTAAGTGAATGTCTAAAATGTTGTTTTTGATGCTCCTCATCAGTTCCTTGTCGAGAATTGGGTAGAGGACCTCTACCCTCGCCACCAGATTGCGGGGCATCATGTCGGACGAACCGAGATACATTTCCGGATCGTTTCCATTTCCGAAGTAGTATATCCTTGAGTGTTCCAGGAAACGATCAACGATGCTGATGACCCTGATGTTCTCTGAAACTCCGGGAATGCCCGGCCTCAGGCAGCACAGACCGCGGATGTTCAGATCGATCTTCACGCCTGCGATGGATGCTCCGTATAATGCGGCAATGATGTCAGCATCAATGAGACCGTTCGTCTTTATTGCGATATATCCCGGCCTTCCTTTCTTTTGATGCCTTATCTCCCTGTCGATCCTTTCCAGAATGCCGTTCTTCAGGTCAGCAGGAGCGACCAGGATGTGTTTGTACTTCTTGTGCACGAAGTATCCGGTGAGTGCGTTGAACAATTCTCCGACGTCCTCTCCTATTTCCTCATCCGCTGTCAGCAGTGAGAGGTCGCCATACTGCTTTGCAGTAGACGCGTTATAGTTACCGGAGGACATGTGCGTGTACCTTACGAGCTTGGAACCTTCCAGCCTTACGACCTGCAGTAACTTTGCGTGGACCTTGAGGTCTATGGGTCCGTAGACCACGTGGACTCCCATCGCTTCCAGTTCCCTTGCCCATTGGATGTTGTTCGTTTCGTCGAATTTTGCACGCAGCTCCATGAGAACGGAAACGGATTTTCCAAGTTCTCTTGCTTTCTTGAGCACGTTTATGACCGATGGATCTTTTCCTATCCTGTACAAGCATATCTTTATGCTTTGCACATCAGGATCGTTTGCTGATTCGTTCAGGAACCTGATCAGTGTATTGAACGATTCATACGGATGATAGAGTATGCGATCCCTCTTCCTTATGGCCGCGAACAGGTCAGAGCTTTCATCCATCTCCGGCGGCGCGAATGGTATGAATGCCTTCTCTTTCAAAGAAGGGATATTGAGATTTGCGATCTGCCAGAGATCGGATAACGCCATCGGTTCCGAAAACGTGTGAATCTGCCTTCGTTTGAGCTTCAGGTTCTTTCCGAACAGCTCGATCATTTCCGCGGGCATATCACTTTCCGCTATCACTCTCACCGGGAATCCTGCCTCTCTGCCGCCGACACACATCTCTACGGCTTCCATGAGATCACATGCTTCGTCTATCTTGACCTTGATGTCGGCGTTGCGGGTGACCCTGAACGTATATGATCCTAAGACATCCATTCCCGGGAAAAGGGACCTTATATTGTTCTTGATCAAATCTTCGATCAACACATATTCAAGACCGTCGGATGCCGGGATATCTATGAAACGCGGGAATGCGCTCGTTGGTACCTTGACCCTTGCATACAGCGTATCGTCACCGCTCTTGATCCTTACAGCTATGTTCAGCGCATTGTTGGAAATGAACGGGAACGGATGGGATACATCAAGTGCCAGCGGCGTCAATAAAGGGTATATGCGAGTCTTAAAGAGTTCAGCCGACCATGCCTTCTGCTCTTCGCTCATCTCGTCCATGCTCTTTATCCTGATGCCGTTCTCGCTGAGGTCCTTTTTCAATTCCTTCCAGCATTCCCCGTATTTGGTGAACAACTCCCGTACGGTATCTGCGACCTGATCGAGGAGCGCTTTCGATTCTATGTGGTCCGGAGGAAGTACCGAAGGTTCGTTGATCGCATTCAGCATTAATCCCGAAACACGTATCATGAAGAACTCGTCCATGTTACCGTGGCAGATCGCCAGGAATTTCGCTCTTTCGAGCACGGGGTTGTTCTTATCCGTTGCTTCACACAGACACCTCCTGTTGAACTCCAGCCATGAAAGTTCACGGTTTATGTACAACTCCGGAGCGTATAGGTCTGTGTGCATCGGTATCACGATCTTCTTATCCTTACAGAATCACGGTGTGCCGTGAACCCTTCTGCTTCTGATATTATCTCGATGACATCGGCAATGTTCTCCAGACCTTCCCTGGATATCATCTGGACCGTTGACGTTTTTCTGAAATGCGCAACGTTCAGTCCCGACATCGTTGACGCATATCCTGCGGTCGGCAGTACGTGATTCGTTCCTGACGCATAATCGCCTGCCGCCACCGGAGAGTAGGGGCCTACGAATATCGAACCTGCGTTCTTTACCTTCATGAGAACATCCATTGCATTCTCTGTCTGTATGGACAAGTGCTCCGGAGCCATTTCATTCATCATTTCAACCGCTTCATCGACCGAATCCATTACTATGTAACCTGAATTCTTCAGCGCTTCTTCGATGATCTTCCTGCGGTCAGCGGTCTTGGTCATTCTCTCTACTTCCTTCCACACTTTCGCAGGAAGTTTTTCATCAGTGGTCACGAGTACACATGCCGCATCGGGATCATGTTCCGCTTGTGCAAGAACATCAGCAGCAATGAAAGACGGCTTCGCCGTACTGTCTGCGATTATCCCTATCTCACTCGGACCTGCCGGGAAGTCTATCTCAACAACTCCTCTCAGCATTGACTTGGCGGCCGCAACATACTTGTTACCGGGGCCTACGATCTTCTGCACCCTCTCTATCGATCCGGTTCCGAACGCCATTGCGGCGATGGCCTGAACGCCGCCTATGCGGTATATCTCATCAGCTCCTGCAATGTCGGCTGCCACCAACGTGATGGGATTCACCGGCGGGGGCGTGCAGCATATTACTTCGTCCACGCCTGCGACCCTCGCAGGGATTATTGACATCAATGCTGTGGACGGGTACGCGGCCCTTCCTCCCGGAATGTATGCACCCACCCTTTCCAGCGGTGTGCTCTTCACTCCCAACATGACGCCGGGTTCGACCTCTCTGAACCATATGTCATCGTCAAGCTGCATCTCGTGGAATCTCTGTATGTTGTCTGCTGCGGTCTCCAGCGCTTCGATGAGCTCCTGATCGACCGCATCGTAAGCATCATCGATCTCATCACGTCCCACTTCCGTTGCCTTGAGATCATACTTATCGAATTTCTTGGTGAGTTCCCTGAGCGCAGCATCTCCTTTCTCCCTGACATTGTCGATGATCTCCGCGACACTTCGATTGACGTCGTCCATCTTAGAGTTCCTGTCCTTCTTCCAGAACCCCTCGTCCAACTGTTTCCACATGTTCCATCAATCGATTAGGTTTCATTTAAAGTATGGCACAACACTTTCGCGGAATAAGGACGATAGTGTTTTATCGCCGTTGGATGTTTCCCGTAATATGAAGAAGTTCATCGCCGTCCTAGGTGCACTGCTTGCATTGTCGTCGGTCGCGATAATGGCATCTCCTGAAATATCCGGAGCGGGCATGGGCGGGGCGGATTTTCCGGGAATAGGTGAACTTTTTGATTCTGATAACGTTCATTATCCGGATGTTTCCGTCACCGATCTGTTCGGCTTCGCCCAGGATCTCGTGACGAATCCGAACGCGTTCGCATCTGTGGCCAGTCTTTCCGGTTTTGTGGGTTTCATGGGTGACACGTTCATGAGTCTTTCGGATATCGGTTCATCCGAGGAACTCAACATCGCAGGTATTGCAATGATCCTTTGTATCATCGTCATCGTCCTGTGCATCATAAGTGCAATACTCGGGACCCGCAAAGGCAGGGAATATGTGCGTGACGTGAGAGGGGACGAAGAAGAATAAAGGGAATGTTTTTATCTGATTCCTATATAAGAGGGACTGAGGTACATATATGACCCTTAAACTGGCCGTTCCGAACAAAGGAAGACTTAATGAGAGATCCGTAGAACTACTGATCAAATCAGGATTGGATCTCGGAGAGGACTGGGGCAGGAAACTGTACGTCACTGTGAAGGACCAGGATATCGAAGTGATGTTCGTCCGTGCGCAGGACATCCCCGAATTCGTAGACTCCGGTGCCGTGGACATTGGGATCACCGGCATAGACCAGGTCTTGGAGTCAGGATATCATTTGGAGTACCTCCTGGACCTTGAGTTCGGTTACTGCAGACTTTCCGTAGCAGTTCCGGAAGCTTCCGGCATCAAGAGCGTGGATGATATACCGGACGGTTCCAGAGTTGCAACCTCATTCCCTAATTCCGCTAAACGCTTCTTCGATTCCAAGAAGAAGAAGAAAATGAAGATCGTTGAGGTCTCCGGCGCAGCAGAGATAATGCCGTATATGGGAGTCTCCGATCTTATCGTGGATCTGGTATCGAGCGGTTCCACTCTCAAGACGAACCGTCTGATCGAGATCTCCAGGATAGCTGAATCCCAAGCCGTTGTCGTTTCAAAGAAAAAGAAGAATTCCAAAGAAGTGACCGATGTGGTTGACGCCATACGCAGTGTCATCGCCGCCGAATCCAGGAAATATCTGATGGCGGATGTTCCCAAGGACTGTTTGAAGAAGGTCCAGGAACTCTTCCCGGGAATGGCAGGTCCGACCGTCATGAACATTGCGGGACGTGATGATATGGTCGCGATCCATGTGGTCATTGAAAGTTCCGACGTGTACGATTCAGTGAACGAATTGAAGAGGCTCGGTGCCAAGGGGATATTGACATTACCTATCGACAGGCTGGTGCCCTGATGCCGGAAAGGTGGATGCGCTCCTCGGTTAAAGATTTCAAGAGATACTACAACCCCGATGTCGGTAAGGCTGTGAGGATGGATACCAACACGAACGTGTTGGGATCGAATCCCGCAGCGATGAGATACCTTGCAGGGGAATTCGGGGACCTCAACGAATATCCCAATACATATTCCGACGGGTTAAGGGACGCTTTGGGAGAACTTTACGATCTCGAAAGAGAGAACTTCGTTGTCGGTTCCGGTTCTGATGAAACGCTGGACATAGCGTTCAAGACGTTCATGGACTGGAACGAGAACGTTACCGTTCCCGTGCCGTCGTATACATTATACACATATTTCGTGGGAATGAACGGCGGCAGACCGGTTGCGGTCGATCTTACGGATGATTTTCAGCTGGATGTTGACGCGATGCTCAGCAAGAAGAGCAAGATGATCATCATGCCCTCTCCGAACAACCCTACCGGCAATTCGTTCAAAGAAAAGGATATCGTCGAGATACTGGAGAAATTCGACGGTCCCGTGATCGTTGACGAAGCATACGGAGAATATGCAGGAATATCAATGATACCTCACGTGAACGAATTCAAGAACCTCATTGTCATGAGGACATTCTCAAAAGCATACGCAATGGCATCGTTACGTGTGGGCTACAGCATATCCAACCTGAAGATGTCAGGGAAGATGAATTGCGTTAAGATACCATACTCACTGAACCGTATAAGCGAAGGTGCGGCAATTGCGGCGATCAAGGACCAGGATTTCATAAGACGCAGCGTCGATCTTGTCAGCAAGGAACGCCCGGTACTTTCAGATGGTCTGAAACGTTTGGGATTCGTTCCTTTCCCTTCGGACGCTAACTTCATATTGGCGAGATGCCCGATGGATCACAACGATCTTACGGAAGGTCTGAGGAACAAAGGCATCCTGATACGCGATTTCGGTTCCAAGGACGGCACGGAGAACTGCATCCGCACGACGGTCGGAACACGGGAGCTGAATGATCTCCTCCTGAGAAGGACGGAAGAGGTGATCTACGGATGCTGATATCGCTTGCAGACTATGGTGTGGGAAATCTGCATTCGATAAAAAAGGCCCTGGAGAATTCTGGTGCATCGGTCAGAGTTGTCAAGGACATGAAAGAACTGCTTAACGCAGAATGTATCGTGTTCCCGGGAGTGGGAGCATTTGACAGGCCGATGGAAAAGATAGCTCCGTACAAGGATGAGATCTGTTCTATGCTGAGAACGGGAACGCCGGCCTTAGGCATATGCATCGGAATGCACATCCTGTTCGAAGGAAGTGAGGAAGGAGTTTCAGAGGGCATCGGATTCATGAACGGTCCCGTAAAGAAACTGAGATGCGAAAGGATACCGCACATGGGCTGGAATTCAGTGGATTCCGACGATCCTATAATGGACGGCGTCGAGAGCAAAGCGTTCTATTTTGCTCACTCTTATCACGCAGAACCATCGGAATCCGTTGCTGTAGGGACCACATCATACGAAAATATCAGGATCGATTCCCTCTTCAGGAAAGGAAACACATATGGATGTCAGTTCCACCCGGAGAAGAGCAGTTCCTCCGGAATGACGTTCCTGAAGAATTTCATAGAGCATGCGGAGGATCCTTTATGATCATCATCCCCGCGGTGGATATGATGGACCATCGCGTCGTTCAGCTTGTGGGCGGTGTTCCCGGAAGCGAGAAGATAACCATGCCCGATCCTTTCAAGGCGGCAATGGACTGGGTCGGGAAAGGTGCGGAATACCTGCATCTTGTGGACCTTGACGCAGCGTTCGGGAAAGAAGGGAACATTGATGTGATAAAGAGAATCATTTCAGATTCCGGCGTACCCGTAGAGGTGGGCGGAGGGATCCGTTCCCGCGAGACCGTGAAAGGATTGGCAGACGCAGGAGCGGACAGGATCATCCTTGGCACCAAGGCAATTAACGACACAAACTGGCTTATTGACATTTCCAATGAATTTCCTAATAAAATTGTGTTGGCGTTGGATACAAAGAACAACGAGATCACAGTGAAAGGCTGGCAGGAAGCTTCGCCCATTCCGCTGGACAGGATGTTCGACATCATCCGCGAACTGCCGTTAGCGGGTGTCCTTAACACGAACGTGGACGTGGAAGGACAGGGAAAAGGTATCGCTGATGCCCAGGTGGATTTCATAAAGAGATGTCCGCACAAGGTGATCGCGTCAGGCGGAATAACCACCGAAGACGATGCAGTACGTTTATCGAGGGCCGGCGCCGCAGGAGCTGTTGTCGGCGTATCGATTTACACCGGATTGTTGGAGCCATGGGCCTGGAACACCCCCTGGCATGCGTGATCTTGCACCAAAATATATAACATCGTTCGCTTTGTCGCTGTCAACATGAAATTCTCATGCGAACTCACTGTATCGGAGGTTTTACCAGTGGCGAGACGCTTCATCGCAATGGAGCTAGTCACTGTGTATGGATGCAGTCAGATGGATGTCGCAAAGAAAATGGGTATCACAGGTTCCGCTGTTTCACAATACATCAGCGGCGTCAGAGGAAGGAGCGACCTTCTGGAGAGATGTCAGCACTTCGGTGAATTCATAGACCTTACGAGAGCATGCGCAGAACGCATCGCTGCCGGGAAAAGTGATGTTCTGAAGGAACTGTGTGTTGTTTGTTCGTTCTCGAAGACCAGCGGCGTGCTCAATGAACTTATCGATTACATCGAAGGCGGCGATCAATACAACAAATGTCAGGGATGTCCCAGTACGGGCATTACCAAGCCGTGGGAATAATACTTATACCGACCTGCCGATTCCGACACGAGAGAAATGAGCGGAAGAACTGCAGAGGTCGAACGCAAGACCAAGGAGACTGACGTCAGGGCATCAGTGAATTTAGACGGAACAGGGACATACGAAGTGAAATGCAACATCCAGTTCCTGAAGCACATGATCGAGACGCTATCAAGATATTCGTCGATCGATATCAAACTGAACGCATCCGGTGATGATGACCATCATATCATCGAGGACGTCGGCATAACCCTTGGAACGGCTATGAAGAACGCTAACGTTTCATCAATAAAGAGAATGAGCACTCAGACCGTGGTCATGGATGATGCGATGGTAATGGTATCCATTGATCTGGCCGACCGCCCGTATGCTGAGATCGAATGCCCGGATCCGTTGTACTTGCACTTCCTGAGAAGTGCCGCCATGGCAATGGGAATGACGATCCACGTCGTAGTGATGAGAGGATTCGATGACCACCACATCGTCGAAGCGACGTTCAAATCTCTGGGGTTGTGCTTGAAGGATTCCCTTACAAAAAGAGATAACGAAGTGAGCACCAAGGGCAACGTGAAGGTGAAATGATGCTTACGCGCAGGATAATACCGTGCCTTGACGTCAAGGACGGGAAAGTGGTCAAAGGTATCAAGTTCAAGAACCTGAAGGATGTGGGATCCCCGCCGGAACTTGCCGCAGAGTACGAAAGGCAGGGTGCGGATGAGGTTACGTTCCTTGACATCTCAGCAACACTGGAGGCAAGGAGCACAACACTCCGCATCGTTTCGGAAACTGCTGAAAAACTGTTCGTTCCGCTTTGTGTGGGAGGAGGCATCAGGACAAAGCAGGATATGCGTGAAGCGTTGAACGCCGGTGCGGATAAGGTCTCCGTGAACTCGGCCGCAATATCCAACCCCGGAATGATCTCGGAATGTGCAGAGGATTTCGGAAGGCAGTGTGTTGTCGTTGCCATTGACGCGAAGAAGAACGGCAGCAGATGGGAGGTGTACACCCACGGCGGAACGAAGTCCACAGGCATCGACGCTATCGAGTGGGCTATCAAAGCGCAGGACCTTGGTGCCGGCGAGATCCTGCTGACATCGATGGATGCCGATGGTACGAAGGACGGTTACGATATTCCGTTAACAGCTGCGATAGCCGATGCTGTTACGATCCCCGTTATCGCATCAGGCGGATGCGGTTCGATGGAGCACATCCATGAAGTGTTCTCTCAAACGAATGCGTCAGCTGCATTGGCTGCATCCATTTTCCATTATCAGCAGCACACAGTATCTGAAGTGAAACAGTACCTGAAGGACAGAGGAGTCAACGTAAGATGAAATATGACGAGAAAGGATTGGTTCCAGTGGTCGTTCAGGATCATGTAACGAGCGAAGTGCTGATGGTAGCTTGGGCGAACAAAGATGCGGTCGACCTGATGAAGAAGACCAGATACACACACTTCTGGTCCAGAAGCAGGAACAAGATGTGGAAAAAAGGGGAAGATTCCGGTAATGTTCAGAAGATCATATCAATGCAGACAGACTGCGATGAGGACACGATACTCGTAAGGGTGGCACAGACCGGCGTCGCGTGTCACACAGGCGAAGCCACATGTTTCCACAAGACGATCCTGGGGGATGAAAAAAAGACATCGTGCGTTCTTCCGGAACTGAAACGTGTCATAGCCGATCGTAAGAGGAATCCTTCACAGGAAAGCTACACCACGAAACTAATGAACGATGAGACTAAGATGTGCAAGAAGGTCATCGAAGAAGCTGGTGAATTCGTGTTAGCGATCAAAGACGACAACGAAGACGAAATGGCCTGGGAATTGGCTGATCTGATCTACCACACAATGGTCGCTATCGAGAAAACTGAACTTGACATGGAAAAAGTATTCGAAAAACTATCGGAGAGGAGAAAATGAGAGTGGATTTCCATACGCACAGCATTCTCAGTGACGGAGAACTGATACCTGCGGAACTCGTCAGGAGAGCGATGGCCTGCGGTCATGACGCTATTGCGATAACCGATCATGTGGACATGAGCAATGTGGAACATGTTGTCAAAACCGTCGTAAAAGCAGCGGAGCTCAGTGAGGATTACATAAAGGTCATCCCCGGCGTGGAGATAACCCATGTGCCTCCTTCCAAGATCGAAAAGGTTGCTAAGATGGCTCGTAAATACGGCGCGAAATGGATCGTCGTTCACGGTGAGACCGTTGCAGAACCGGTCATAAAAGGAACTAACAGAGCTGCAGTACTATGTCAGGAAGTTGACTTACTGGCACATCCGGGTTTCATCAGCGATAAAGAGATGGAGATCGCGGTTGATAACAGCAAGTACATCGAGATCACTGGAAGGAAAGGACACAACATCACCAACGGTTATGTCGTATCCATGGCAAGGGAATTCGGCGCAAAGATGCTGATCGACTCTGATGCACACTCTCCCGATGACCTCATGAACTACGATCGCGCACTCGCGGTCGCATTGGGTGCGGGGCTGAACGACAAAGAAGCGAAGCTTGCTCTGGAGACCTATCCAGCAGACATCCTGAACAAACTCCTTTAATCACTTGTACAAGGGATTTCAGACTGATTCTCTTTAATACTTCTTCGTGAATTCCCTGTTCATGGTAAAGATAGGGATAATCGGCGGTTCAGGAATTTACAACCCGGGGACCTTCGAGATCGAACGGGAGATCTACCCTGAAACGGAGTTCGGGTATCCTTCCGACCAGATCCTGATAGGAAAGCTTGCCGGTGTCGATGTTGCATTCATCCCCAGACACGGCAAGGATCATCAATACAACCCTACAATGGTCCCGTACAGAGCGAACATCAAAGCACTGAAGGATCTGGGCGTGGAGATAATCATCTCGCCGTGTGCGGTGGGTTCACTGAGGAACAAATACAAACCGGGCGATATTGTGATGGTGGATCAATTCATTGATTTCACCAAGAAGAGGGATTACACCTTCTTTGATGACAAAGCGGTACACATAAGCACCGCGGAACCATTCTGCGAGGATCTCCGAAACGTGTTCGGGGACATCTGTCATGAACAAGGTTTCAGATACCACACCGCAGGAACATACATTTGCATAGAAGGTCCGAGATTCTCGACAAAAGCGGAAAGTCTTCTGTTCAGGGATTATGCGGACGTAATAGGAATGACGCTGGTCCCGGAATGTCAGCTTGCGTGTGAAATGGGAATGTGCTACTGCAGCATCGCTACCGTAACAGATTTCGACACCTGGAAGGGTGATCAGACCGTAGATTTCAACATGGTACTGGCGACCATGAACGAAACACGCGAAAAGATCATGAAACTCCTGGAAGAGGGTCTTCCCAGGATCTATCTGAAAAGAGCATGCAACTGCAAGAATGCTGCGATCGATGCAGGCATCGCGCCTGCAACAGAACCCGGATCGGAAAGCGAAGAGTAGATGTCCGAATTCAGCAAGAGCAGGATAGTATTCGTCAACGCTGTTGCGACATCGGTCGTGATCGTTGCCATAATATTCGCTGCGTGGTTCTACCACGATAACGTGTGGATCAGCGTTGCCCTTATCACTGCATCCCTTGTCATCGTGATGATATTCGCAGCAACGGGGATGTTCGGAAAGCTCGCCAAGGAATTTACGATAGAACCATACAACGAAAATCTTGATTTTACGGATTGGGATGATGAATCCTTGGAGTCGTACACCGAACTGGTGAAATACAGGCTGACACAGAATTACAGACGAGAGAACAGCGTTCTCAGGCGGTCAGGATCTATGCTGGCGTTGAATGGTGTCGTTCTCGCATTGGTAGGGACGGCGATGATCAATCTCTCGCTCACACATGAAACGCAGGTGTTCCTGGTATGTTCTGTCGTATTGCTTTTCGTGTCCGCGTTGTTTGCGGTGTGGTCGATGTATTCATACCGTTTCAAAGTGATAAGCGTTCACGAAATATACAGAGAATTCCGCCCCAAGGACCAGACGCTCAGGGACCTGAACATAAACATTCTGAAAGGATTGATACAGACTCAACGCAACATGAGCTCGGTGTCCAGGATAAGATCTTCAACATACGCATTCGGAAGCTGTCTTGCGGTCACGGCATTATTTTTTATAGCGTTCACGTTCGGGACATCGATATTGTGATCCTGCAGAATTGTGATCATCCGCAGAACTTCTTGTAATCTTCCGCACTCATATATTCAGAAAGTTCAGATCCGTCCTTCATTTTCACGGTGAAGAACCATCCGTCGCCCTGAGGCGAAGAGTTCACAAGTTCCGGAGTTTCAGATAACTGTGCATTGGAACCGACAACAACACCGGACAACGGAGAGAACATTGATTCTACGGTCTTCACACTTTCCAACGCGCCGCATTCCTCTCCTTTGACCAATTCCGCACCTTCTTTCGGAATGTCGATAAAAACAACATCCCCGAGGTCCTTCTGACCTTTTTCAGTCAGTCCGACAGTAGCTTCGGAACCGTTCACTTGGATCCACATGTGCGTTTCTGTGTACAACAGATCTTTCATGTCCACGATAAGGGGGAAGGGGTTGAAAATATTTTGTCACGTACAAATACTGCCTCGCCGCAAGATGCATATATTTTTGATGCAAGATCACATCGAATGGAGTTTGTCATATTGGTCGACCTTATGACGCACATAATCCTCAAGTGCCCATATGGCGTATTTCGGCAAATATGTAATAACGCCGCTCATGTTCCTTTTCGAAGTTATGATCGCAATCTCAGGATCATATCTCCTTATAAATTCTGTAAGACTCTTCGATTTGTTATTTCCAGCTTTCGCTTCGATAGGGACCAATATACCATCAACATGTGTTACGAAATCCACTTCTGCGGCGCTTCCTGACCTCCAATAGTAGGGTTCATATTCCGCTGAGGAAATAAGTTCGTTCAGAACATAATTCTCCATTATTGCTCCTCTGAAAAGATCATATTCTTTACTTTCACTGAATATGAAATTTGACGGTATCTCCGCCATCCTTCTCAACACACCAACATCAGACATGTATACTTTGAAACTGCCGTTGTCGGCGAACATCGGCAACGGAAGTTTCGGAGGATCGACCTTTCTCACTTTATGGATCAGCCCTGCATTCACTAACCATTCCAATGCATCTTCCAGATCTTTTGAACGCGCGCCGGTCTTGACATGACTGAATATGAATCTATTGTTCTCCTTTGCCAATTGAAGAGGAATGGACCTCCAGATCAATGTGAATTTCGTTATATTCTCAGAAGAATGTTTTGCGAGATCGTCCTTATAGTCTTTTATGATCTCGTCCAGCATCTTTTCAACCTTTCTTATGTCTTTTTCATTAAGCCACGATAATACCACAGAAGGCATGCCGCCGATCAAGAAATAGTGGTCAAGATAGTTGTTCAGTTTTGTAACTAATATTCCCGGAAGATCTGCGATCTCCTCCATATTATTTTCCATGTACTCCAACAAGAGATCTTCAGAATTCGCAAGCAGGAACTCTTTGAAGTTCATAGGGTACATCTTCAGCCTGTTCACCTTCCCTACGGGAAATGAATCCTTTTTGGAGAGCATGACCCCAAGAAGTGAGCCTGCACATGCGACATGGTATTCAGGTGCGTTCTCGCAAAAGAATTTCAAAGAGGTCAGTGCACGACCGCATAACTGTATCTCATCTAAAATGAGCAATGTCTTTTGAGGTTCTATCTTCTTTGAACGTCTGAAGCTGAGGGTATCCAGTATTCTTTCGATATTCAGATCCTCTTGGAAAATGTCGATGAGCCCCGGATTGTTTTCAAATGTGAAATACGCAACATCTTCGTAGTTTTCCTTTCCGAACTCTTTCAGTATGTACGTCTTACCGCATTGCCTGACACCTTCTAGCAATAACGGTTTCCGGGTCTTACTTTCCTTCCATTCCAGAAGCTCTTTGTATATTGCTCTTCTCATGATAGTACACGTAATTAACGTCACAGTATATCTGGATTGCGTTTTTCGACCGAATAATTACCATTTTCACTGCGTTTTTCGACCGAATAATTACCATTTTCACTGCGTTTTCTGGACGAATATTTATTGATTTCACTGCGTTATCGGCACGAATGGTTATGGTCACTTACTTTTTCAGATGACAAAACGAAGCAATTCTGAAACTCAATATGCTTCGAAACAAAAAAGTGTGACAGCAACATCTTAAAAAGTACGTGACCGTTCTGAGACGCATGCGAATAACGATCAGCGGTACTGTTCAGGGGGTCGGATTCAGACCCGCAGTGCACAGGACCGCTGTTTCGCTCGGATTGAACGGTAGAGTATGGAACGACGGCCCTGATGTTGTCATTGAGGTCGATAACGGCGATAGTTTCCTGGAAAAGCTGATGGAAGAACTGCCTCCGCTTGCTTCTGTTTACTCTGTTGTCAAAGAAGATATCCCTTTTGACAACAACATCAAAGGATTCTCTATAGTACGGTCAGCAGAAGGAAAGGGGGGCGTAAGCATACCTACAGACACCGCAATATGCGAAGAGTGTCTGAACGACATGAAGGACGGAAGAAGGAAAGGTTACGAATTCACGTCTTGCACCGGATGCGGTGCAAGGTTCACTCTTCTCACTGATATGCCTTACGATCGGGATAACACATCAATGAATGAATTCAAAATGTGTCCTGAATGCCGCGAGGAATATGAGGATCCAAAGAACAGGAGATTCCATCACCAGACCGTCTGTTGCCCGAAATGCGGTCCGAAGTACCGTCTTCTGGATAAGAACGGAATATCAGTGAGCGGAGACCCGGCTGAAGGATTTGCTGACGTCCTGAAGGCAGGGGGCATCGGTATCGTGAAAAGCTGGGGCGGAATGCATATCTGCTGCGTTCCGGAGAACGTGAGGAAGATGAGAGAATGGTACGGACGTCCTCAGAAACCGTTCGCATTGATGGTCAAAGATATCGAAACGATATACGAATATGCAGAACCGGATGATATAGAACTTGAGAACGTAACGTCAGCACACCGGCCGATCGTGTTGATGAAAAAAGTGAATTCGAAGATCACAGAAGGCATTTCACCGGGATTGGACAACGTCGGTATCTTTCTGCCGTATACGGGAATGCAGCATCTGCTTTTCGATCATGTCGGTGATGCGTTGATAATGACGTCTGCCAACCTTCCGGGAGAGCCTATGCTTCTCAATGATGACGAGACCTTGGAATTAAACGCGGATGCTTATCTGCTTCACGATCAGAGAATAATCAACAGAGCTGATGACTCGGTGCTCAGGGTCAACTCTGGAAGAACGGCTTTCATACGCAAGTCGAGAGGCCACATCCCCTCATCCATCGAAATATCAACAGCAGGCTGTGCAATAGGCTTGGGCGCGCAGGAGAACCTTACTGCATCGATATCATACAACAAAAGGATACACAGTACGCAGCACATCGGCGACGGTGACTCATTGGGAGTTCCGGAATACCTGGAAGAAGCGGTACGTTCCATGAAGAGGATGATGAAATGTGATCCTCAGATGATCGTGACGGACAAACACCCCGGGTATTCGAACAAAGCATTGGGAAAAAGGCTTGCTCAGGAATTCAGCTGTCCGCTGATGGAAGTGCAGCACCACTGGGCCCACGCAGCTTCGCTATTGGTCGACAACAAAGAGGATGACGCTGTCGTTCTGACATTGGACGGCACCGGATACGGTGACGACGGGAACGCATGGGGTGGTGAAGTGATCTACGCCTCATTGGAAAAATATGAACGTCTGGCACATCTTCAGAACATCCCTCTTTTAGGATCTGAAAAAGCGTTGTATGATCTGCGCAGACTGAAGCTTGCAGTGGATATGATCAATGGTGCTGAGAACAAATATTTTGACGAACGCGATTCCGAAATATTGAGGAAAATGGCTCCGAAAAGTGTTTTGACATCATCGTTCGGAAGGCTCCTCGATACTCTTGCATTCACACTCGGCGTGTGTGAAAAACGAACGTATGACGGCGAACCTGCAATGAAAATGGAACCTCTGCTGTCCTCAGGAAGGCTCATTCCCGGATTCGAAACGGAAATGCAGGGAAAGGAGATCATGACCGCAGACCTTTTCAGGCGGATAGAAAAGGAAAAAAGGGAAGATGTTGCATATTCTGTCGTGAACAATATCATTTCTGTAATGGTCGATACCGCTTGCGACCATGCCGGTTCATTCGGAACAAAGAACATAGGACTTACCGGCGGCGTATCGTATAGCAGACCCATCTGCGAAATGGTCTCACAAAAGGTGAAGAAAAGAGGCTTCGGTCTGATACTTCACAACAGCGTACCGAACGGCGACGGAGGAATTTCTGTGGGACAGGCAGCAATAGCATCGAAGGTGATGAATTGAACACGCTCTTCATTTTACTGGACGGTGCGGAAGATCACGACATTCCGCAATTCGGGAACAAACGTCCGTTGGATGTGGCGGAAATGCCGTTCTTCAGATCCGTTGGAAGGTTCAAAGGAAGAACGTCTGGACGCGGATACACACACCTTTTCCTGAATGAGTTCTTTTCCGGGGTTCCGCCGGAAGCTCCCCGTGCAGCCATTGAGGCGTTGGGCCTGGGGATGTGCATGGACGGAAGGACAGCATACCGTTTGAGTCCGGCATGGATACGCAACGGGATGGTGGAGTGGGAATACAACCTTGACGGCATCAAGGACATGGTGATAAGGACGACAAGAGAACACCTTCATACGTTCAACGATCTTGAGCCTGAGATCAATTTCTTCCTAAGCGGACGTGCGATACTTACGCTCAGGTCTGACGATATTCCGAAGACGCCGTCTCCTCCGGTACCTTCTGCTCATACACCTATTCCTGGAAGGATCGGCAAGTTCGTTGATTCCATTGCGGAAGAACTGGACGGACTCACGTCCTATCCGTGGGGATGCGGAAGACTTCCGAAAGAACGTAAAGAACCGTTCATCTGCAATATGACGGCAATATCCAACAGCCCCACTGCATTGGGCGTTTCGGTCATGATGGGGTACAAAAGGATATACCTGACAGACATCGAAGAGCGATTCGCAGCTGCAAAGGAAGAGCTCAAGACCAACGACGTTTTCCTGCACATAGACGAAGTGGACGAATACAGTCATCAAAGGGATCCCGCGAAGAAGGTCAGGGTCCTAGAATTCACCGACAGGATGTTACAAAAATATTTCACGGGCGATGAGAACATCGTGTTCTTCGTGGACCATGGAACATCATCACTTACCGGCGAACATATTCTGATGGATGTTCCGTTCTGGACATCCTTTGAAATTCAGGAAGGGTATGTTGCGCTTGATAAACTCATACCGATGATATTGAACGGTAAGAGATAACTACTACGTTCCGTATGCAGTTGGGATGATCAACCTCACGAATTCCCTTAGCATCTGCGGAAATGGGACCGTTGCCAACGATATATTGGGTCGCATATGGGGAAAGAAAGGGAATTTTACGTGTACTATCGCTAATACGTTAACATCAACAATACCGGGAGTCTCGGATGCCGGGGATACACCGGAATTGACGTTGTTCACGCCTGCGGCGGATGCAGAAATGCTTGTTAACGGTAAAGTGACGTGCATGAAGGGCATCCCGATCAACCCCGGAGGAATTCCCACGCCTGCAACGCTGACGATGGCTGCATTGGAACTCTCTGATATGCCCGCTCACATCATTAACGGCGGAACCAAAGTGAAACCGAACATTCCGTTCTACGATATCGGAGGAGAATGCGGTCAGAGCATTTTGACCGGAAAGGCCGTATCGAACGTCAGAAGATCCTTCGAACGCGGGATGATGCTCGGTAAATTATTATCAAAGGGTTATGACCACCTTGTCATCAGCGAAAGCTGCGCAGGCGGTACCACCACTGCATTAGCAGTGATGATGGCAATGGGAACTGTTCGGGAAAATTTAGTGAGCAGCAGTTCTCCCAACAATCCTAAGGAATTGAAAACGAAACTTGTGAACGATGCGTTGAAAGCATCAGGTGTGAAGATAGGAGACCTTGCAAACGATCCTTTGAAAGCGATCGAATGTGTCGGAGATCCCATGATGCCTGTGAATGTGGGAATGCTCATCGGCGCTTCCAAACATGTTCCTGTAATAGTAGGCGGCGGTACGCAGATGGCCGCAATACTTGCGGCCGCGGTCGCGTTGGATGATTCTATTGTCGGCAACATAATGCAGGGAACGACAAGATGGCTGGTTGACGATCCGAATTCAGACATAAAGAAGATGGTTGCAGGCATTCACAAGGATATACCGATAGTCTACGTGAACATGGATTACTCCGCAAGTCCGTACGAAGGACTGCAGGCATACGAATGGGGATACATCAAAGAAGGTGTCGGATGCGGAGGTTCTTCAGTATCGGCAGTGATCCAAAGTGCGGGGAAGATCACATGCGATGACATTCTGAACAAGGTTCACGAGATCTACGTGAAATTGATGGATCAGTCATAAAAACCCCGGGCAAGGTCCAATTCCAGCTGAGTGTTGACATTCACGGCGAGATCCGGCCAATCCGTTTTGAAGTACGTTTCCTGGAGATACATCCCGTCAAGCGTCTTCTCACGGTCCATTATGCATAATCCCGAAAGCACCCATTTTTTACCGTCAAGCTCTATCGTATACGACGGAACGATGCCAGTCGATCTTACGGTGTGTTCGTCAACCACAGCAATAGCAGATTCCATTGATGTTCGATCAAAGAAATCAGCGAATGCATCTACCGTATAGTTCTTAAGAAGCGGAAGGTCCGAAGGGGATGTCATAACGAACTTTCCTTTGAGGATTTGAAATGACCTGTGAATATCATCAACAAAATCTTCCCCGGATGTGATGATCGTCTCCACTCCGTGGTCTTCAAGATATTTCTTCGTGTCCTTAGTGTTCGGGCTCACTGAGACGACGACGCGGTCAATGCTCTTTGCAGTCATCAGCGCATTGACAACCCTCATAATGACCGGCATCCCGCCGACATTCTGCATTGGTTTTTCGATGCCGCATGGACCCATTCGAGTACCTTTTCCGCCTGCATTGATGAGTGCTTCCATCACACCACCGTCATAAGTGCCAGCATCATCAGCATAGTGACCGCTCTGGATATCTCATTCGTTGCTCCCAATACATCTCCGTTCACCATTCCGAAGTTCTTTTTAGCTATTGCGGACATGATCGCACCGGTGATTATGGAAATAACAATGACTGCAAACAATATTATCATCATCTTTTCGATCTCAAGGTCAAACCATCCCATTTCCGATATGAACAGCGTATACAGAATAACGATGACCGAGGATATGACCGTTGACGCCAGAACATGTCTGGGAAGTGTTGCACGTACGGAATTACCTGCCATCCCTTCTCCCGCAATACCGAATCCTGCTGCCGAAACGGTTGAGTTCTTGGCCAATATCTCAGCAACGAACGGCACGAACAATACAAGTCCGACATAGTAAAGACTGGACATTGCCGCGACCGACAGCATGATGACGAAAAGCGCAAAGGCCATTCCTCCTGCTCCGATCCTTGAATCCTTCAACGCACGTAAGTGGTCCTCTCTCGTCCCTGAGACCACAAGACCGTCACCGACATCTATCGTTCCGTCGATGTGCAGGAACCTGTTCATTGCGTGTATTATGAATAACGTAAGAATGGCCGCAGGGAACAACGGAAGGAACTCAATGAACAACCTCAGGAAACCCACTGCCAACAGTCCATAGAATATACCGACCAGCGGAGCAAGACAGAATTTACGGTCCATGTCATCCATGTCCTTCTGCGTGATGTCCAGACGGATCATTGTGTAGAATGAGAACATTCCTTTCAGCGCACTCATATCTCTTCCTCGAACAATTCCGTATAGATCGACGACATTATGCCGCCGACCAGACCGCATATTATGTCATCCAAAAACGGCCCCAATTCTCCGATCATTCCGGGTTTGTGGCGATCGAACCTGTGGAACTCGAAGATACCGCGGGTGCCTGCAATGTATTGGGCAAGCTGCATCCCCAGTATCTCGTCTGCTATCAAATGGATCGGATCCTCGGCGAACATCCCCTTGGGCATTGCACAAAGACAGTCAGCATTACCAAGACGTTCCAATTCCATTGCCGCCTGCACTAACGATGAGGCGTTGATGTCCTTCGAATAGACATCCAATTTACGCAGGAACATTTCCTTTATCCTTGCGGTATCCCAATTCGGATTCGGGATGTACAATTTCAAAGCGGCATCCCACATCTTCTCTTTGGATATTCCCAATAGGAGCAGCTGATCAAGGAACGTGCCCATCTCAAGGAAATCCTCCCTTTTGATGACGGCAGAACGAACAGCCTCTTTAACGGATCTTGCCATAGATATTCCGACGTCAGTTCCGGTTCCGGTGTAATCCTCACGTTTTCCGTTGATCGGCGAAACAATGGCCATTGCATCAGATGTCGTTCCTGTCTCCTTGTATCCGAATGAGTTCAATGCTGCGGTCTTCGACTCAGTTATGACGATGAATGAGTTCACTTTAGCGATATCGGATAACGGGAATGGTGCGAATGCTATGATGTTGATCGTTCCCGGTCTTGTGCGGGATTCGCGTTTCTCCATCCTTTCATCCCAATTATCGATGACATCGCCGGCGGTGATTATATTCGTCAGTCCTGCGGTAGCGACCGCCATTGTCTTGATGCCGTTGTATTCCGTTTCGATCTTTGACGTAACATTCCTTACTTCAGCAGCGGTCATGAATCCCACAGTGCTGTCAGGGAGTTTCAGTTCATCACGTACTTTCCTTATGTGGGCGATCGGATTGCGGTCGTCATAGTTCTTGGGAACTTCCATTATCATGAACGTGTCTGTAACAGCGTGACCGCCGTTGAGGATCGCTGAACTCAGCACTTCCATTTTCTCGCTCAACGTGACAACAGCAACATCCCATTGCGATTCCTTTATCTCAACCTTTACAGAAACCATAACAACCTCTCCCATATATTGTAAACAATATCCTCAGTGAATATTTGAACATGTATTCCGAACACGGCGTACACCGGCATCGTCACCAACAGCAAAAACAATATCGATGCCAGTTCCACCAGCCTGTAGCTTCTTGACACATCGTCGATAGATGGCAACGGACCGCTTCCCATCACGTAAACATCTTTCTTTTCCATGCTGATCTGCATTGCACCGGCAACTGCAGTCATCGGCCATCCGCTGTTGGGACTCGGTGTCTTTGTATGCTCTTTCATTGCCGTGGAAATGGCAGAGCGGGCATCCATCCTCATCAGGAAAGCAGCCAAAGAGATGAAGATTATTGAAATCCGTGATGTCACATATCCGAGAACATCATCGAACTTTGCCGGGAAGAATCCCAGATCACCGTATTTTTCGTTGCGGTATCCCCACATAGCATCCATCAGATTTGCAGTTCTGAAGACCCATGCACCAAACATTCCCAAGAGACCGAAACAGAATGTCGGCGAACATACGCTGTCTGCGTAATTCTCGGAAACTGTTTCCACGCATGAAGACGTGATGTGAGGAGTGTCCATTCCTGCGGTCTTGCGGCTGACTATCATTTGTGTCTTTGCTGCTGCGGCCTCAGTGTCACCATTGTTCAGATCCTTCACGATAGGCTTACAATGTTTCCTGAACGAGAAAACAGCAAAAGACAACTTGAACAGGAACGCGGTCACCAGTATCCATGCCCATTCTCCCAGATGGATGCGTACAAGCACGACCAATGTTATCGTTACGGTGATGAATATCAGTGCAACCAAGGAATATGCAAGGAAACCTTTGATCTTCGTCGCTGTCGGATTCTTTCTTTTGATCCGTCTGTCGAACCATCCGACGATGTTTCCCATCCACCTCAGCGGATGTATCGCATTCGGCGGATCTCCGATGACGGCATCGAACACCAATGCAAAGAACACTATCAGGAAAGCAGACAGCCAAAGTTCCAAGGACTCACCTTTCCATTATCCTTTTCACGGAGTCAACGAACTTTATGTTACGTTCACGGTCTTTGACGCAGAATCGCACATACCATTCATAAGGTGTGCCGAATGAAGCGCAATCACGGATCATTATATTATCACTCAGCATTAGTTCTTTGAATTCCGAACATTTCATTCCCAGTTTTTCAAGAGAATTGAAAAAGAAGAACGAATCCGTCGGTGTCGCCGGAAAACCGCATTCTTTCAGCTGAGAATACATCCATTTCGATTCACTTTTCATGGTGTCTGCGGCCTTCTTGACGTGATCCATACGGTTCTTGATGAGATGTGACGCGACCACTTGTTCAATATGACCGATGTTCCACGGCGATCGTACCTTTTCCATATGTTCCGTCACCTTTTTGGAACCGAATCCGAATCCGATCCGTATCCCTGGGATTGCGAAGGATTTTGTCAGCGAACCGATGATCATCAGGTTGTCGAAATCTTTGACGAACTCAACACAGCTCATCTTCCTGTAGTCAGGAACAAGCTCCAATAACGTCTCGTCTAGGAACACCATCGCACCATGTCTGGCACATTCTTTCACGATGGTCAATATCTTCTCTTTAGGCTCGATACGTCCGGTTGGATTATTAGGATTGCAGATGTATATCGCATCCACATTCCTCGAAGATTCTAACGTCTTTTCAAGGTCCAATCGAAAATCCTTTTCACCAGTTAATTTATTGAAAATCACCTCGGTTCCGGATATCCTGCACTGTTGAGAATATTCTGCAAACGATGGATTTGGGATCAAGGCCTTGCACCCGCTTCCCAGGAACGCGAAAGGGAAAGAACGTATCAGTTCTGATGAACCTGCCGCCACAAGCACGTTCTCGGCATCAACGCCGTGGGCTTTTGCGATTATATCCTTCAGCTCAGCGCAAGAATCGTCAGGATAATGATCAATGCCGGGAACAGCTGCTGAAATGATGTCTGAAAGATCATCAGGGAACCCGAAAGGATTCAGGTTGTGACTGAAATCTTCTACTCCCTTGAGTTTCCATGCGGTCCCGCCATGTACGGTCTTCGGAAGATCGGATAAATCTTTCATTCATTCCGCGTATGGGTTCAACGTATATATTCTAATGGTTGATGCATCCATCCATGTACACAGGACACATGCTGTTGGAAATCACTTAGTACGATACCTTTTCGGAAGCACGAAGAGCTCACCATCGTCATCGAAACCAACTGATGCAGAAACGTCGTAAACGCTTTCGATCAGCTTGGAATTGATTACATCCTTCGGTTTCCCGATCGTCACGATCTCCCCTTTCTTCATTATGATACAGAGATCGCAATACCTTGCCATCAGTGAAATATCATGTTCAGCCACCAGGATGGACATGTCATTTTTGACCATTGCCGTCAGATACTCCATCACTTCCAGTTTGTATTTCATATCCAAGTGCGATGTTGGTTCATCTACAAGCATAAGCCTTGGTTCCTGAACATATGCTTTCGCAATGAGGACCCTTTGCCTCTCACCCGAAGAGAGCATGTGCAGCTGTTTGTCCTTCAGATGCGTCACACCGAATTTCTCCATGGTTTCGATCACTAATGTCTCATCCTCTTCGGTCTCCCACCAGAGATTCTGGATGAATGGATATCTTCCCAGCATTATCGTTTCCATTACGGTAAGACCAAAACTCGTTCTCAGTTCCGCAGGAACGTTGGATATCCTTTTTGCGATATCTCCATGAGACATGGACATGACGCTTTCGCCATCCAAAAGGATGTCTCCTGAAGATGTATCGTGAAGGCGGTTTATGCATTTCATCATCGTACTCTTACCGCATCCGTTCGGACCTATCAACCCCACAAGGAGACCTGGACCGATCGAATATGATACGTCTTTTACAGCATGGAACTTGTCCTCATAGAACTTGTTCACGTTCTTAAGTTCCAAAAGAGGCTTTTCATCCGTCATACATTCTCCCCCTCTTTATCAGTAAATACGCAAAGATCGGAACTCCGATCACCGTCGTTATCGCACCTACGGGTAATTCCTGAGGCATCATTAACATTTTTGCTAATAGGTCGGCTAGCATCATCATGAAACCTCCCACTAAAATCGATGCAGGAAGCACCAACCTATGGTCGCCTCCGAGGAGCATGCGGCATACGTGCGGAACAACCAACCCCACGAATCCTATAATTCCAACAAATGCAACACATACCGCAGTGAGTACAGACGCTAAGATCAACATCAATCTGTTGAACTTCACAACATTCAGCCCCATCTGCTTGGCTTGATCCTCGCCCAACAGGACCAAGTTGAACTCTTTGGCCCACAGGAGCGGGATCAGGGAAAGACACAAGGCAGGAATGAATACCAGCCACACCTCATTCCATGAGATGTTAGCGAAACTTCCGAACATCCATGTCATTGCGTCATGTACCTTATCGCCCGATTGATAGAACAGCAATGTTTGAACTGCTCCGAACGCAAGTCCGACCACAACTCCTGCCAGGACGTAATTAACAGAGGATTTGCCTGCCCTTTCCGCGATCATCATCGTGGAGAAGAACGCTGCGAGTCCTCCTATTATCGCAGCTATCGGTAATGCGAATGTGAAATCGCTCGAGAACAGCCCGAAGAATGTGAAGTTGAACGCGATAACTGCAATTGCTGCGGCACCCGCTCCTGAAGACACACCCATTATATATGGGTCCACCAACGGATTGCGTATGATGGCTTGATACATCGCACCGGCCACTGCGAGACCTACTCCCACAGCGAACGCGGCCATGACCCTCGGCAAACGTGAATCGTATACGATCAGTTCATTGAAGGTCAATCCTTCGCCTCCTTTTTGGATCGCAGAGGTGAGTGACCTGAATGTTTCTCCCAACGATAATGTAGCCGAGGGGCCAACTGAAAGTGAAATCAGGAACAACACGAATATCAGAACTGTTCCGATCAATAACAGATAGACCAATCTGCGCTTACCTCTTTTCACATGGGACAGCTTGCTTTCAGGCAGAACTATTCTTCCTGTTTTTATCATGTAATATATTACCGCAAGAACTATCAGTATTATCGCGAAAAGGACCCACCACAAGTAACCTGCTCCGGGATCGTCCCCCCCTCCTGCAGACCCTACCATTCCCTGAATAGCGTATACTGCTCCGTAGTCATTACCGACATAGAGCCAGCCGTCTATTATTATGGCGGGATTCATGGAGTAAGAAGTAGAACTGTAAGGACTTATCTTGATGGATTTGATCACTTTTCCATTGAGATCCATCAGGAATACGGACCCTCCGGCATCGTACTGTACCACGTACAGCATATCGCCGTTCACCAGTGTTGGTGGCGCCTTCAACGTCCCTAATTTCTTATTCAACAGCGTCAATTTCCCATCACGATCTACGTGGAACAGGCCATCCAAGGATGAGAATATCGCACCGTCTTCAACAGGAAGACAGTAATTGGATACCGGGCCCATGTCGTCGGTGTCCCACAACTTTGTGAATGTTGTACCATCGAACGTATATCCTGCGACACCGCCCACTTGTGTATCCATGCCCATACCGTCTGAGTACGGAATAAAAAGAACGTCATCTACGATCACTACTGAATTCGCGAGACCTCCATTGCCGGGCGATCTCTCAAACACCAATTCTTTTGCCTTGAGCGCTCCTGTTCTTTTATCCAATGCATAGACACATCCGTCATAAGAACCCATGAACAATGTATCTCCGGATATGGTGGGCGCGGAATAATACAACCAGCCGTTTGTTGCGAATTGCCAAATGACATTGAGATCGATGTCACAAGCGAATATCACTCCGTTGGATGATCCAACGTAGATCACTCCTGAATCGAACACCATGCTTGTGGGCCCGGTGGGTTTTCTGTTCAGAATGTTCTCCAGAGAATTGGGCACTGCCGCATATACCTGCAAATGTCCTGTGTCGATATCGAGTTTGTATATTCCTCCGTTAGTTGCCGATACGAAAATGCTATTTCCGACAACAAGGGGCGTTGATACTTCATAACCTGCGCTTGTTGGGTATGAGAACTTCCACAATTCGGCTCCTGTGAAACGGTTGAAACAGTATAATGCGGGATCGATGACCTCACTGGACGTACTGTTGTTCCCTCCCGATACTACGAATATCTTATCCCCTGCGGAAAGGATCGTCGGATTTACGAAATTGCCGTTTCCGAATGATCTATACCAAACTGTATTTCTTTGCTCAGAGGAAAGTTCTGAAACAGTGGACGCAGAAGATGCAGAATCCTTTCTTATCATTGTCCAAGGATATTTATTGATCGGGTCTGCAGAAGGCACGATGGTGTCAGGAAGGAACCCCCATGCGATCGTTTCTCCGTTGTACGTTGCGGCGGGATCATATGTTGTCAGAACCCATTTCGATGTTGTCTCGTTCCATATGAAGAATTCCCAGTGCGTTTCAATATCTGCACTTGACAGAGGATTTGTTTCGCTGCTGTTATCAGCGATGCTGCTTCCATCGGTTATGATATCAGTAGGAACAAACCTTGACCACGATCTGTTATCCAGAAGTCCATTCACTCTGCTTCCATCACCCAATACAGTGTACATCCACTTTATTTTTAATATGCTGTTAATGTCATAATATATCGACACATATCTTGTTCCCACAGCCCTTAATGCAGAATATACTGTTCCGGTTGCATCTGCTGTGCCTTTCACCCATTCATCTGTGCCGGTTCCGAACCCATTATACTGGATGTAGAAGTGGACTGTGTCGGCCTCCTCCGCCGGAAGTGTTACACTGTTCAGAGGAGGAGGGGAGAGATCGACACCGTTTTCAAAAGATTTGTAATATGACAAAAGAACATATTTGATGTCATCCACTTTCAGTTTGTTCAGAGAATGTGTCAGATCTTCAATCAACACCCAGTCGCCAGCGGAATCATCCCAATAGTATTGTGCCCAGGTATGGAAGATGAAATTGTCGCCGACCTCTATTGTCGTACTCGTTTTCCCGCCGATCGATATTGACGGAGAATCTGAAAAGGTCAACCCTGCTTTATTGGCGGCGGCAGTGGACACGTTCTTCATTGTACCGCTCATATCGCCGATGTCCACCCATTCAACATCACCATTACCCATGTCGAACAGCGCCATGGGCGATTCTGCAGCTGCAGAAGAGTCATCCGACAAAAAGGGCACCATCAAAGATATTGAGACCAAGGCCAGTACTGTGAATATTGCGAAGCATTTCTTATTTTTTGTCATATCTTTAACCATACCCCATGTTCTTTGTGTAAGATAAATAATCTGAATAATTGTCTCCAATGTAATTCGGAATTACGATGCTGTCTCCGAACAGAGAATTGTGCAGCATCCTGCCGACCAATTCCATTGTCTGTGCGATTCTCGGCCCGGGGCGAGATGCTATGTCGGAAGCCTTTCCTGAAAGCATGTATATGTTGTCGGGATACGCAAGCGTGGATTTCCATTCTGAACTGAGCGCGCCTATGTCAGCATTGCTCCCCTCTACGATTATTATGACCTGAGGATTGCGTTCCATGATTGTCTCTGAGTTCACTGAGGTCCAGCCATTCTCTTCAGCGTATATGTTAGAACCAAAGGTCATTGACATTACATCTGCCATGTATGTGCCAGATCCTGATACCCAAGGTGATTTTGCGCTTGATAAGGAGACCATCACGCGCACATCTATTGCACCTGCGCTTCCAAGTTTCGTTGCAATTGTGTTCATGGCATTTTCAAGATCGTCAGGGACATCTTTCGCTTCATCATCTGCACCTACTGCATATCCTGCAACGAATATGTTACTCAGGACCGTCTCCACTGATACGCCGCCTATCAAGACCACAACATTGATCCCTGCACTCCTTAATTTCTCTGCCATCTTGATGTGTGATGCTTGAGCGCCTTCGCATACCACCATATCAGGAGATAATTTCAAGATCGCTTCGTAGCTTGGGTTGGTATACCCGCCGGTCTCTGATATTTTCCCGGCTTCTCTTGCCTGTACTATTGATTCCGGATAATTGCTGTATAGATCCGTTCCGACAATACGCTGCTCTTTCCCTACGGCGCAGACGGTCTCTGTGACAGATGGCGCTAATGTAACAATTCTCATTGGCTCAGAATAGCCGTAAAAGCATACTCCCGTATAATCCACTCCTACATTCGGAAGAATCTTGTCATCAGTGTAAGCCCAGGCGATCGCCGAATATTCAGAGGGGTTTATCGAAGAAGGCTCATTGAGAACCTTTGTCCAGTTGGTGTTTCCTTTCTTAACGACCCATAATGCCCATTTCTTTCCGGAAATGTATGACTGATAGCCCTCTAAAGATACGATCGCTTCTACCGGACCATTTCCTCCGCTGACGTATGAGACCGAATATTCATTCACTGACCAAATAGCATAGAGTGTCATATCGGAAGTCAATTCAAAATCGGCTCCCAGATCGAATTCCTTTGAGCCACCGGGAGTGCTTGACCAACCCATCAGGGTGCATCCTTCCTTGTAAATATTTGCACCATCGGACAATTGAACGTTCGTGCCCTTTGATACTTCTATCGGCCCTGTGCCCCCATTTGCATTGTATGTCAGTGTGTTTGTGTTACTTTGAACCCATATTGCGTAAAGAGTTGTGTTCTCAGTCAACGAAAAAACACCGCTGAGATCGAATTTTTTCAGACCGCTCGGGACATCCGACCATCCTACCAGAACATTATTGGTTTTGGTCAGTTCGTGACCATTGGACAGCGTAATCTTTCCCAGACTGTTAATGGAAGATATACTGCCTGTACCGCCCTGTGCATCATAAATTAAAGTGTAATTCGTTGTGAAATTCCAAACAGCATACAGGATCGTGTCCACATTCAGGTCGTGCGCCGCTCCTAATTCAAATTCTTTGGAACCGTCTGGTATTGTGGACCATCCTTTCAATTCGTGCCCGGGCTTAGACAGTCCGGTTCCGGAAGACAACGTAACGCTTCCGAGACCTATCAGGTCGTTGACAGAACCTTCGCCTCCGTTGGAGTTGTATGAGACTATGTATGATCCGTATTGTACCCATACTGCATATAGCGTAATGTCAAGTGAGGGCATTTTGATTATTGCCCCGGGCTCATACATCATTGGGCCGCCTGAATTCAGAGCCCAGCCGACCAAACGGAAACCATCTTTTGCCATTCCGTAACCGAACGGAAGTATCAGATCCTCTTGGTATTCCAGATCTTTTGATTCGCCCTCCAATGTATATGAGTATCCATTCTCAGAACATACATACTGGAGAGCTGAAATTGCATCATCGTGTTGTGAAAAATCAACTTTCGTCCATTTGACGTCTCTCTTTCCAAAATCAATTATCATACCCTCTTCGTGGTATGCTTCTCTGTTAGTTCCGGTTCCTATCAGCGCTACAGATACAACTGCGAACACTAAAATGAATATTGACAAGAACACTTTGATCTTGTTGTTGGTCGCTGCAGTTTTCAATGAGCCGATAGTTTCACCGCCGAAATAAATTGAAGGAAAAGGTTTGTTGGAGTTTGATCCTTACGGAGTGACCGGTGCGTAGTCCGCCGGGGTCTTTGTCGGCAACTCAGCACCGCCCATCGGAGCTACTTCGTAAACGTAGGCTATGTATTTAGCACTGTTCAGCCCCTTTACGGATGTGCTAGCATAGTCCCATTTCTCTTCTGATTCGTTCCATGAGAAGAGTACCCAGTACATGTAAACATCATCGTCCCAATCATCCTCGGTTTCGGCACCCTCGGTCTGCACTGTACCTTTCTCATTCATCGTTGTTATAAATCCGGTTTTAGCTGCTATATTTAATTCGATATCCTCTCTTTCACATATCATCTTCAGAGCATTCATTGCGCTTGTCGACTTCGCCTCATACCAGTTCTTTTCTGCTCCATCCTCGAGAAGGAACACATATGTGCGCTCCTCTTCCTCGTTGTCCAACAGGACAACCGCAACGGCCGCGATCGCAACGATAGCAACGACTGCGCCCACTAACATTATCATCTTATTTTTTTCCATATCCATCACCAGTAGGATTAATCATCCAACAGTAATCAGTAATGCTAATTCTTTGCATATATACATTTGGATGATTCATCCATCACTATTGAAAATCTTCTGGACGCAATGAAAATACAGCACAGTTATAATGTGAGAATTGGATCATCATTAACTCTTTACGTTTCCAAAAGGTAAGTCAGACGGCAACGCGCGTTGATTGCTAAAGACTATGTACTCGAACTTCAATAACAGTGTTAATAGATGGGTCTGCGCTCATCTCTATGTGAAGTGCAATTTGAGTTCTTCACATTATGACAAAAAGGAGGATCGAGCGATCGGTCCTCCGAAATAAGTTATCACATCCGAACTGATAGAAGAGGTCTATGAGGTCTCTGCATCTGTAGGATTCGATAACGACGGAGAATTGTTTGTTCTTCCGAAAAGATACAGAACGAAATCTACCGAATAAATCATTTCTTCACGCGAATTCATTCGCGGTCTTTTCGAAGGACGAGTTAGTGTAACTGTAGAGTTGAACTTTATACTCTGCACGCCCACTTAACAAGATTCGCTTAGAACATCGAAAATTTGAAAAGATGGTTGTGAAGATAATGAGAAACAGAACTGTGTTTGTTTTAGTTGCCTTGATCACTGTGATCGCAGGCGGTCTTTTTGTTTCAACGTCGGATACAGAAGCGGCAAAGATCAGTGAGAGCGTCGTCGAATGTCCGGTGGGCGTGGAAGTTCCGTTGGTAACTCCTATGCCTACCACAGACCTGGTATTATTTGGGGATCATCCTGTGAATACTTCCTTGAGCTATAGCGTGATATCGGGACAGCCTTTTTGGACCCTGACCTTCACTCCTGATGCTGTCAAGACATACGAATTCGGAGCATCGGATCTGCAAGGGAATGCGTGGAACGTCAAACTGATATCCACAGACCCGAATGATCGGGAGTCCGTAGATATCCTGAGCGGTGAACTGTTCTCATATCAGTTGAGGGATCCGTTATACAAAGTGTGGTCGATACGTGAAGGCGCGGATTGGCTTTCCGCAAATGACGGGAAACTGCGCGGTACCGCGCCGATCGTTGATCATGCGACCGTTTTCTCTTTCCTCGTAGAAGGAAAGACAAGCGACACGACCGCATACAGATACGTTGACATGAATGTCATCCCATCCTGTGAGATCGATGTCATACAGTCATACGGCGGTGTCATCACCCCGTCAGATGATTTTAAGAGTTCTGTGAAAGAAAAGCATACTTTCGAATTCAAAGCGAACAGCGGATTCGGTTTGGCGGATGTGTTGATAGACGGATTATCCGATCCGTCTGCGGTCAGGTCCGGCAAATATACATTGGAAGCTGTCAAGGGAAAACACACTGTGACGGCAATATTCAGTCCATTATTCTCTGTGAACATCGGTGCCAACGGCAGCGTATATTCCAATGGCAGTACGCTTATCAACGGTGAGAACAGTGTACTGGTAGACAGGGGGATCAGCAAACAATTCGTTTTCGTTCCCGATCATGGTTACAGAATCGATAAAGTTGAAGTGAACAGTGTCAACAACACAGCGGCGGTCAAGAACGGAAGTCATACCTTCAGTAACGTGCAGAGCGCACAATCTCTGAACGTTACCTTCGTTAAGGCTGATTTTAACATCACGATCGAACAGAAGTTCGGTGAGACGATAATCTTCGCTGAAAGAATGAGTGTTCAGTATAACACAAAAGAGACGATCAGCTTCATTCCTCCCATCGGTTACAGTATATCCGAAATATTGATCGATGGCGTGAAAAGCGCTACGGCAACGACCAATAAAGAATACATATTCACAGTGACGAAGGACATTTCCTTTGTTGTGAATCTTGTCCGGCTTTCATATTCTATATCCTGTTCCGTCTCATCCGGGTACGGCACAGGCACAATAGACCCGGAAGGAACGGTCAAAGTGCTGCATGGTGACGATAGAACGTTCAATATAACACCCGCCGAAGGATATCGGATATCGTCCGTGAAATTGAATTTCGTCACATTGGAAAGTGCAGAACTGGAAGCGATCAGAGCTTCCGGAAAATATATTCTTTACAATATCACTGAAAATAGGAACATTTCAGTGAATTTCACTAAGATCGAACACAGCATCACGATCATCACTGACGGTAACGGTACTGTCAACGGAAAATCGTTTGATATCTCAAAGGTGCTGCATGGTGCGCCCCTCCAGATAAGGATGGTCCCGGGCACAGGATATTCTATCCGGAGTATCAGCGTGGACGGTGTGTCTGTCGACGAGAATGCCCTCAGCAGTGCGAAGGCTTCCAAGACATACACATTGAACGGAGTTCAAGGATCGCAGACGATCATGATCACTTTTGAAAAAGTTGTCTACAAGATAACCACGGAGGTCATCGGCGACGGTGTCGTTTCACCTGACAGCAGGATCGATGCCATTGAAAGGGAACATGGCAGTTCCGTAACGCTGAAGTTCACGCCCGGTGCAGGATACATTATATCATCTGTGCAGGTTGACGGCAGTTCCCTGAACGCAGCCTATCTGAATGACATAAAGAGCACGGGAACGTATGAGATCAAGAACATCACAGGGGATCGCACGATCAAGGTTACCTTTACCAAGGCAGATCTTACCATTACCGTTGAACATAGATTCGAAGGAAATGTCATCAGCACCAACAGGATAAATGTCCATTATGATACGAAAGAGACCGTCGTCTTCGCTCCTTCTGCAGGTTACGGTATATGCGAGATATTGATCGACGGCGTGAAGAACGCCATAGCAACGAACAACAAGAAATACGAATTCACTGTGACGAAAGATATCTCCGTTGTCGTGGAACTCACCAAACTCTCCTATTCAGTATCATATTCCGTTTCAGCAGGGAGCGGCAGTATCCTCACGGCAGAACAAGGCAAAGTGCTGCACGGTAATGACATGACGTTCGATATCGAACCAGGCAAAGGATACAGGTTGTTGTCCGTGAGTTACGCCGGATCCGTATTCAGAACGACCCAACTGAGCGAAATAATCTCGACCGGAAAGCTGTGCATAGAGAATATCACTTCTGACATTAAGATCACAGTATACTTTGAAAAGTTAAATTATACAATTTCAATTACCAAGGACTACGGCCCATCAGGGACGACGTTTGAGACCGTGACTGTGCCGTACTCGAACCAATACACGCTGCAGGTGATTCCTGAGACAGGGTATTGGCTCGCGGATCTGAAGGTGAACGGTAAGACAACACCTCTTCTGGATTGGGTAAGGGTCTACAAAGAACATGTTCTGTATTTCATTACGGAGGATGTTGACGTTCTGATCGTCTTCGAAGAGAACACTCCTAAGATCACTGTTTCACAGAACGGTGTCGGAACTGTGACCCCGAACGGGGTCACGGAACCTGCATGGAGAGGAGATCACAAGTTCGAATTCTCCACTGAAGAAGGGTATTACATCGAAAAGGTACTGGTAGACGGAAAGGAGAACGGGAAGGCAAGGACCGAAGGGTTCTACGTCTTTGAGAAAGTGAAGATAGATCATGAACTGCATGTGGTCTTTGCAAGGGTACATTTCAACATTATCCTTACGAAGGTCGTTGACGGAAAAATGATGACAGAGAGAATTGCCGTTGAATACGGAAGTTCGAAGACCATTGATATCGATGTCGCAGACGGTTACCATATATCATCCGTCTTCGTAGACAACGTGAAGAATGAAAAGGCAAAGAATGACGGATGTGTCGTATTCGATAATGTCATGGGTGACCACGACATAAATGTCATCATCCTCGAAAGGAAATATCCGATATCCTCGGATTCTTCCGGGAACGGAAGTGTTTCATCGTTCACAGAGATAAAACACGGCGGTGATGTCGAGATCAGGATAACTCCGGAGACTGGGAATGTCATACGCTCAGTGACCATTAATGATAGACAACTGAATGACATGGAATTGAGTATATTGAGAGTTACTGGCACATATAAGATCACGAACATTGAACAAGCTCAGCACGTTAACGTCATTTTTGAAAAGACCGCATATACGATCAATTTCTCAGCCACCGGAAACGGAAAGATCGATTCGAAGGTAAGCGGCACTGAAGGAATATATCACGGCGGAACAGTGGTCCTTTCGATCGTGCCCGATGAAGGTCATTTCGTAAAGGACATCGTTACGGACGGAAAGTTCCTGAACAGTGATGAGCTTGCATACGCTGTAACGAATGGGCTTATCTTCCATGATGTGACTGAGAACCATGTTGTCATCGTAGCGTTCGAGAGAACATCATATATCATCAAAACTGAGACGGGGGAGAACGGAACGGTATTCCCTCACAGCGATCTCAACGATGTCTTTGTGCAGCACGGCGACAGATTCACATTGAACATCCGCCCTGAACACGGATACAGGGTCATGTCATTCATCTGCAACGGGGCTGCTCTCGAACCTTCACAAATAGAGATCATCAGATCAACAGGGAAGTTCAGTATCGGGAATGTTACAGCGGATGTTCTTATTTCGTTATTATTCGAAAGGATACCTCATACGATCTCATTCACATCTTCAGAAGGCGGGAACATCAACGGAACCGCATCGGGAAGTGAGATCATCCTGCAGGGCGATCATGTTCTGCTTTCGATCATTCCTGCTGACGGTTTCCGTATCAGTGAAGTGAAGATGGACGGCAGCATCGTGACTGATCTGAATACTATCATAAATGAGGAAGGATACCATTTCACTAATGTCATCGCGGATCACATGCTAACTGTCATTTTTGAGAGGATCGTTCAAAAAGTGATCGTCTCCTCTGAAGGTAACGGAACCGTTTCTCCCGGAACTTCAGAGATCGAATGGAAAGGACGGATGGATTTTGAATTCCTCCCTATGGAGGGACATTACGTGAAAGAGGTCCTTGTGGACGGAAAAACGGATGAAGAAGCTCGGATGAATGGATCGGTCACCTTTGAAATGGTACGATCAGAACATACCTTGCACGTGATATTTGCGAAGATAATGTTCAGCATCACCATCATCAAGGAAACGGATGGAATGTCAGCGACCGAAGAATTCAAAATAGGCTGCAGGGAATCCATCAGGATATCCTTTGAACCTGATGAAGGTCACATTGTGATGTCTGTTCTTCTGGATGGTGCGGAGAACGAATATGCAGCAGCGGACGGGTTCATAGACCTTGATGCGGTCATCAAAGACCATGAGATACGGGTTTCGATATCCAAGAAAGAATATACCGTATCATTGGACGCCTTGAATAACGGAATGACGACCGATGAGATCGTAAGACACGGAGATGACCTTAGGATAGATATCACCCCCGGTGTCGGAAATGTGGTCCGTGACATCGTGATAGACGGACGTCCGCTGAACGACAGCGAACGGGGGATCGCTGCAGCATCAGGATATTTTGTTCTTACGAACGTTACTCGGGACCACAAAGTGAATGTTGTTTTCGAAAAGATCGCCTATGCGGTCAAGTTCTCATCTTTCGGGAAAGGTATGATAAATTCTGCGGCCCATGGTGAAGAAGGAACGTATCACGGAGGTACCGTGATCCTGCTTATCACTCCGAATGAAGGATATCATGTGAAGGATATCGTTGCAGACGGAACCTTCCTGAATGCGGACGAACTGTTATCCGTTTCCGGGAACGGATACTTCTCTTTTTCAGATATCACTAAGGACCATTCGTTGTCTGTGACGTTCGAAAGGACCTCGTATTCAGTGAAGATGAACAGCGGAGAGAACGGAACGGTCTCTCCAGACAGTACCGCAAATGACATTCGGGTGTATCACGGCGACGAATTCAGCATGTACACACACCCGAAGACGGGATACAGGGTGGCTTTCGCTGAATACAACGGAGCTCAAATGACCGCTATTCAGACGGAAACGCTCAGGACATCCGGAAAGCTGACCATTGGAAACATTACATCAGATGTTCAGATAACGGTTCACTTTGAAAAGATACCTTATGTTGTTTTGTTCTCCTCCGAAGGATCCGGAAACATAAACGGATCGGCATCTGGAAAGGTCACAGTGCTGCACGGAGAGAACGTGAAACTTTCAGTTGTCCCTGCTGATGGCTTCAGAATTTCAGAATTGAAAGTGAACGGTACGGCGGTCGATACGATCGGCATACAGGATATTGAAGAATATGATCTCATCAACGTAACGGAAGATCATGAGCTCACAGTCGTTTTCGAACGGATCGTTTCCCGGATCTCGGTGACGTCAACCGATGGCGGAACCGTATCGCCCGGTACGGTCGCGGATATCGTGTGGAAAGGATATCAGAACTTTGAGTTCTATCCTGCAAACGGATACTATGTGAAAAATGTGTATTTGGACGGAAAAGAGAACGCTGAAGCAAGGATAAGATGCTCATATTTCTTCAACAACGTACAGGAAGACCACACCCTGGATGTAGTGTTCGCAAAAAAGGAATTCAGCATCACAGTATCAAAGGACATCGACGGTAAGATCGAAACAGAAAGACTGACCGCAGAATACGGTGAAACAAAGAAGATCGATCTCGGCGCTGCAGAAGGCTACGATATCCTTTCGGTCTTTGTCGATCTGATCGATGACAGGACCGCAATATCAAACGGTCTTATTGAATTCACGGACATCAAAGAGGATCACACCGTTTCGATCGTGATGAAGATGATACAATATGATCTGACATTGTCATTCATCGGTAAAGGGACGGTCGCATCCGATAAGGATATCATTCACTACGGAACGGACGTTACGATAACGATATCTCCGAAAACAGGGAACACGGTCAGTTCCGTGACCGTCAATGGTGTTCTGCTAACAGATGATGAATTGAACATAGTGAAGATCGTGAAAAGATATACCCTGCCGAAAGTTGTCAAAGACCATAGTATAGAGGTCATTTTCGAAGAGATGCTGTATTGCATCACATACTCTTCCGGAGAACATGGTAAGATCAATACTGGCACATACGGAAAACTTACTGTTGTTCACGGAAACGACGCGGAATTTTCCATCACGCCGGATGAAGGATACCGCATCGAGAGCATTAATGTCAACGGAGTCTGTTTGAAAGGCAATGCGTTGGCGGATGTCGTATCTGCAGGAAAATTCATGCTCAGCAGCGTTACTGAAGATCATAGCATCATCGCATCGTTCGTAAAGAGGACATACACCGTGACCGCGGGGACCGACGGGAACGGTTCGATCGTTCCGAACAACGGATCAGGGATCACCGTATATCATGGAGAAAGTGTGAAATTCACTTTCACACCCGATCCAGGATACAGAGTGTCGGACATCATTGTGAACGGCATCAGCGATAAGGACAACATACACACGAAAGAATATGAAATTCAGAATGTGAATGCTGATCACACCATAGAGGTCATTTTCGAGAAAGTGGCCATTAACATTCTGTTTTCCGCAGATGCCAATGGCGTTATGACATACGTCGGAGACAAAGGAGGACTCCATACTGTATCCTCTGATCCGATAGAGAGGACTTACGGTGATGTTCTGGAAGTTATCATCAGCCCTTCTGCGGGGTACAGACTGAAGAGCATAACAGAGAACGGAAAGGAACTGTCCAATGAAAGACTGATCGAAATATCTGCATCCGGAAAATATGTCTTACCTGTTCTCACTGAGGACGTTGAGATTACGGTCTCCTTTGAAAGGGATTCACATATCATCCTTGTGACCGTCGAAGGCAGCGGGGCTTTGATCGGCAACGGCAATATTGTCATCAGATCCTCAGGCGCATCTGTATCACGCAGTTACAATATCCTCAGCGGCGATGATGCGGCATTCGAGATCATACCTTCCGCAGGTTACTGCATAAGAAGCATAACGATCAACGGGAAAGAGCTGAACGGGGAAGCACTGGAAACTGTGAAAAAGAACCTGAGATATGTTTTCCTTGATGTTGAAAACGACAATTCCATAGAAGTGAAATTCAAAAAGAGACCGTTCACTGTATCTTCGACCGTTGTAGGCAGCAACGGCTCCATTTCCAAGGAGGGGATAACTGACGTACAATACGGGGATTCCATTCATCTGGAATTCTACCCTGATAAAGAGTACAAAGTGAAGGAAGTGATCATCAACGGCGAGTCTAACAGGACCGCTGCGGAGAATGGATACTACACACTGGACGGAATACAGAACGACATTTCGGTGTTTGTATCATACGAGAGCATACACAGCAGCGGTTCGCCGATCGGACTCTATGCTCTGTCCGTCATATGCATAGCCGCATTCGCTGTGCTGATCTACGGACTGACCGCATTGCACAGACTGCGAAAACTATCAGGGGAGGATTGAAGATCAAAAATGAAGATAGACCGACCGAATTTCGGTATATGGGAGATGGTGCAGACGCCGGGATTCGAACCCGGGCAAGTAGCTTGGAAGGCTACAATCCTAACCAGACTAGATCACATCTGCTTAAATTTGGTAAATCTTGACTTGATATATAATCATAATGATTGCTCTTTTCCTTCTTCTTAATGATTTTGAAAAAAAATGGCTGTTTGACGTGAATGCTCATACTTATCTACAACAATGACGTTTAACGAAGCATGATATCAGAGCCGATGCTTTCCGATCAGAACGATTCGAAGGTCTGGGCCAAGCTTAACGATATTGAGGAGCTTTTCGCTTCCGGGAAGACCGACCGTGCACGTTCCGGTCTTCTTTCTGTGGTCGACGATATCAGCAGTTCCATGCTTCCTTCCCACTCCGCCGTCCTTGTCAGGACACTCAGGATCGCTGATGACATCAAGATGGATGATATTCAGGCGATATCCATGAAAGTGGTGGAGAAGTGTTCCCTTGCTGACTCTTTACCGGCAATGGAAGCTGCAGATCTTTTGATAACCCACGGCAACACAGAGGTTGCCAAATACATACTGGAGAAGCAGAATCTCGTCTCTAATAGAACATTATTTGAATTCCTGAACGGAAGGATCGACCTTCTCGAAGGCAGGAACGACGACGCGGAAGACCATTTCATGAGAACATACAGCATGGATCCGCTGTTCACCCGGGTGTACGATCTTTTAGGCGATCTTGGAGACAGACAGGAGTGGGCCGTCAGGAAGAACATCGCTCTGCTGATGACCGAGAACTCCGAAGAACGGTTTGAAAGAGCGTTTCCTAATTCTGAGATAGAAACGTTACACCGAATATACTGGGAATGGTACAAAGGCGACCGATCTTCATCCATACGGATGTCGTCGATCGCTTTGGATAACGAAGAAGGATCTGATTTCAAGCTGGCAGCAGCAAGGATATCCATGTTCCTGAACGACGCAGAAAATGCAGTACCGCTGTATCAGGATGCTTTCGAAGGAACGGGATACATGCATGTCGGCCTTGAACTCGCTGAGGCGATGAGACAGAACGGTATGATGTCCGAAGCATTGGGAATACTGAACAGCATCGAGATCCAAGACCCTCTGAACAGAAAACTTCTGGAATGCAGGATCCGCATATTCTCCAACTTGAAGAGAAAACATGAACTGAAGATCGCGATCGACAAGTTCATGGAAACGGAACATGCTGATCATTCCGGATATCTTATGGCCGCGTCTGCGTTGTCGGATTGCGGTGAAGTGCAAAGTGCTTCCGTTCTGATCGATTCCGTCATATCTAAATTCCCATCGGACCCTGATGCTTATCTTCTTAGATCGACCAATGAACTGATCACTGATAAACGCACAGCCGCGCTTGCGGCGGCCGAGGAAGCTGTGAGATTGGCTCCGAAGGACCCGGTGTGCCGTTATCAGAGGGCGAAGGTGCTTTACGCCTTGGGAAAAGTGAAGAAGGCGATGCGCGACATCGACGCGTCACTGAATTACGGCGGATCGCAGGTCCAGCCCTTGGTGCTCCTGAAGGACATCTACATGGACCAGAAGGAGTACGAAAAAGCTCTGGACGTGTGCAGGATGATCCTTACGATCGATCCGAAGGATGCTGATGTCATCAAGGACCGTGCACAGGCGCTGGACGGACTGGACAGACATGAAGAGTCATTGGAAGAGTATAAGGTTGCATTGAGGGTCCGCCTCAACCACGATCTGTTCGAGGAGGTCCTTGTCTTACTGATGAACAGCAACCGTTACGATGAGCTCCTTTCCCTTTGTTCGGAGTTCTCTGAGATATACGAAAACAATACGGTGATGTGGACGCTGAAAGGGAACATAGAATATTCCCGCAGCGATTTCGAAGGTGCGACCGTCTCATTCACAAAAGCATGCGAACTCTCACCGTACGAGCCGCAGATATGGCATTCCCGCGGAATGGCGATGGAACAATTAGGACATCTCAGGAAGGCAGAGGAATCTTATGATAAGGCATTGCTTTTAGATCTTGATAGCTCCGAATACTGGATGTCCAAAGCGGTCATACAGGAAAGACGTAAGAATCTCAAAGGTGCGGTACTTGCATTGAACCGTGTCATTGCTGAATCACCTGAATCTGTGTTCGCACTTGTCAAGAAAGCGTTGATACTTCTGAAATTCGAAAGGTATGACGAATCCTTGTATTTCTTGGATCTGGCACTTAAGGTCAACAACCGTGACACACGTATACATGAGATGAAGAAGGATATCCTCAAACACATCTCCAGGACCGAACAGATCGTACGTGCTTCCGACGAGATATTACTGGTGGAACCGGATAACCGCGAGGCACATAAGGACAAGATCAATTCTCTTCTTTCCCTCGGCAAGGCCGACAACGCATTGACCGCTTCCGACTCTGCGTTACGAGCATTTCCGAAGGACATGGAAATACTGCTGCTGAAGAAACAGGCATTGGATTCCATAGGCGGCGACGGAAGGATAGAGATATGCAATGAGATCCTTGAAGAGGACCCGTGGAACCGCAACATAAGGATGGATCTCGCCGAGGCTTTGGCCGACAACGGAAAGACGGACGAAGCAATGGAGATATACGATAAGCTTCAGTCCGAGGATCCCACAGACATGCGCGTTGTGGTCATGAAGGCGAAGATAAGCTCCAGCCTCGGTGACGATGACGACGCGATAGCATTGTTCCAGGAAGCGGTGGACAACCGTCCCGATGATGCCGGAACGTTGAACGTGCTTGCGGATGTCATGATCGAACAAGGCTACGGTGATGACGCAATGAAGGTCATCGAGAAAGCCATAAAATTAGATCCGAAGGACATACGCGGTTACAAGAATAAGGCTGAGATAAAAATGCAGGACGATCCGGACGAAGCGATGGATGTTCTGCGCGAAGCTCTGAAGATATCCCCCAGGGATCCCGAGGTATGGAAGATGCTCGGTCAGGCCCAGGAGCTCAAAGGCGATCTGCATCAAGCCCTTTTATCGTACGATTCAGCAATGAAGATGGGGATGGAGAATTCTGAGATATACAGCATGCGCGGCCGTGTTCAGGACAGGTTGGGAATGAACGAGGCTGCGATACACAGCTATACCTTGTCCGCTCTTGCCGACAAGAACGCGACCGAACCTTTGGTATCCGCAGCAGTGATACAGATGAGGCTGGGAAGGATGGAAGCCGCCATCGTGAACCTGGATTCTGTTCTGGTCATCGACAATGAACATCCGGAAGCATTACTGAACCGCGCAAAGATACACATACTTGAAAATGAGGACGACAAAGCATCCAAGCTCTATGTGAGGTTCAAACGCTCAGGCATTTTGAATGACACGGTCATGAGACAATTCCGCGAAATGATAGAAGAACCCTCAGAGGACTCCGGACCGCGGGAAATTGATGACATCGAGACGTATTCCAGAAGGATACTGGAATACTGTTACGACACTGAATATACAGTATTGGATAAGGAAGTGCATGATGAGCTCGGGATCCCTGAGAATATCTCAAGATCGGTTATCACATATCTTGGAGATATCCAGGAATACGGAGATATTGACACAGGATCAAGGAACTTCGAAAGAATGGAATACCTTTCAGCGGAACTGATCCTGAACAAATCCATAACGAACATTGATTCCGAACCTTTGGTGACGTTACCGTCAGCTTTCTCCGCATCGAGTGCAGAAGATGTCGCTGAAGCGAAATCTTTGGTCGCATATATCTACAAGATCATGACAGAAGATATCGAAGAAGACGTTTGTCCGGATGACATTGCCGGTATGGTACACGAATTGACGGAAACCGCAGGTGATGTAACGATATACGGGATAATGGATAGATTCGGTGTCGGTGTGTACAGAGCGAAGCTCACCAAGATCTATTCCGGAAAAATGTCGGATTCAATATCTTTCCATATCTGATTTCATGAACTCGCGCATCAGGCACGTAGCGTAATTTCCCTTTGGCAGGGAGAATCTCATTGTGTATTCGCCTTCTCCCGTTGTATACTGTATATCATTGATAGGACAGAGAGTTTCCCTTCTGTTCCCTTTAGAACTGCAATGCGGAAGTCCCGGGATCATGAAATCTTCGTTCTTTATGTTCTCACGTTCGATCACAGAACGTTCTATCTTACCCATTTCTCCATCAGAGAATTGAGTTTCACTTCCGAAAAGGGGTATTGTGATGAATGCCTTCCCGGTCCTGACCTGTTTCGCAACAAGGTCAATGTTCTTTGATGTCGTTGTCACGGGACGTTCGTGCATCGGGGTACCGTCGGCATTCACGGGGATCGCAATATCACCTTCGATCGGATCGTTGATAGGCATTCCCAAGGACATGCGTTCACTGAGCATCATGTTAAACAAGTAAGACTGATAAGCGTGAGTGAACATCATCTGCAGATTCGTCGGTAATGAGGATATCGCTCCTTTGAAGTCACCCGGCCTCTTGATAAGATGTTCGGTCATCATCCTTTCGAATGACATCGTTTTGGGCATTATCCTCAGTGCCTCGGAAAGGTCTTCCAACGCAAGTTTCCTGGCAGTCTGGGTCTCTTCCGCTTCGAACACCGACGGGAACGAAATATATGACATCACAGCCTTCTCGAGATCTCCGCGGACTATGTGTTCTCCCACTAAGTGTGTTACCGGTCTCGCAGTCCCGAAGCGCTGCACTCCAAAATAATTAGGAAAGCCTTTCGTCTTCAGGATCATGTCCTTTATCTTCCCGATACGGTCATCGACAACACAATCACGAACAGTTATCTCGAATTGATTTCCGATCAGATCGCCGATCTGAATTCCTCTTTTCGATCTGTATACGTTGGATATCGTGATATCCTTTAACGAGACTTTATCCAAATTCTCAGGGCCGCATTCGAAGGACATCAGCTGTGTCGTTATCGCTCTCTTATCCTTTGTTCCCGCGAATCCGATGCGCTCACGGGATATTCCCATTCCACGGGATAACATCCTGACCATGCGGTTGGTTTCCCAGTTGTCTGTTGTTACTTCCGCAATGGTGAATTTGCCGTCATCAACAGGTTCGGGATGTTTTGATATTTCCTTTACAACAAAGTCTTTGGAATATGATTTTAACTTCCCTCCCGTTCCCGGGACGTCCGTTAAGTAGTAACGCATACCGATGCCGGCTTCTGCCGTGCTGCATTCCATGAACGACATGATCAGTTGATCTTCATTCCGGAATAATACTCTGAGATCGCCTGTGCTGCCTTCTTTATGGCGTCTTCCGGTTTGCCTTTGGAGACACCTACTACAAGAACGGGGTCGACAAGTTCAGGGTGTTTCTCGATGTAACGGACCAAGGATACGTCCTTGTTCTCGGACAGTTTGTTCAAAAGCGGTGTGATCATCGTGGAATTCATTTCCTTGATTCCCACAGATATGGTTTTGTCATTCTTTTCGACAAGATACAGCTGCATATTTTCCGCTATGTTATCAATGCTTTAAATCTTTCCTTCAAATAAACTGTCTTCGACAGCTCTAGCATCATCACCACCATCAATCGGATGAATGTAACGACCTCTCCCGCAAAAGAGAGGCCGGGTCTTTATTGCAGACCACGCACTGTCATCATTATGAGATCTCAATATCGATGGTGATCATAAGATCTCCATAGATGATGACAATCTTTACCCTTGCCAACTGGGCACGATTGTGCATATGCACACCTCCTGCCGGGAACGGTTCCGGGTATTTTGCCTCAACTGGAAAGGCGAGGAAAATACCCAGACTTCCCAATTCTCAGCAAATCTTTTGACAAAACATCTGCTATATAATGACGGTTATTACAGTTACACTAACTGTCATTTCCGATGCACTGAGGTGAACATAATCTATATATCCTACTCAACTCATTGAGTAATTAGGAGAACATGATTCGGCATCTCTAAAGATGACGACAATCTTTACTTGGCCAACCGGGCACGATTGCGCATAACCTCCTATGGGTTCATCCCGGATGTTGCTGTATGGAAAGGCGCAGTAACATCCGGAGAACTCAATTTTCGATCTGATGTAAAATGATATCATTCATCCGTCGAACTGCATATCATACATCTCAACTATCTCTTCGACCGTGGTCGAGGACTCTGCTGTTTTATCAGTTCTCACACGTCCGGTGAATCTCGGAAAACGTATCCCCAATCCGGCATCCTCTTTCACGATCTCGAATGCTGCGGTATGTATCGGACTTGTGCTTATCTCCGCACCCACTACTTCAAGAACAACATTGGGATGGAACCATACATCCGGAACCATTTTTGCATTCACGTTCTTCGGTTTGTCTGAACTCTTGAATTCATCCAGCAAAGCAGGCATACCGTCAAGGAACGCATCATCAAAACCGGTTCCCAGCTTACATACTGTCTCATAGGAACCGGTGTTGGGATTGTGGGCGGCCATAAGCAGTGCGCCATATCTCCCGGCGCGTTTTCCCATTCCGTAGAACGCACCGACGACAACGAGATCGAAGGAATCTGTGAGATCTGTGCGGTAATCCTTCTTGTATTTTATCCACAAGAATCCTCTGGACCCTGCTCTGTACACTGAATCATCAGAAACGGATTTGGTCATTATCCCTTCGCACCCTGCTGCTAACGCATCGTCGAAGAACATCTCCGCGTCCGCAGAGGAATCGATGACCTTCATGTTCGACATCAATACGTTTCCGGAAATGTCAAAAGATGATTCCAGTGTCTCACGCCTTTTGAGATAATTCTCTAACGTGAGATCGTTTCCGTCAAGGTACAGCATATCGAACATGAATATCTTCACAGGATACTTTTCCAAAGCATTTTCCATTCCGTGCTTACGTCTTCTGTGCGTCACATTCTGGAACGGCAGCAGTTTTCCGTCAGCACCGACGGAAACGCATTCACCTTCGATTATTGCTTCTGTGCCCTTGAACTGTTCTCTCAGCGCCTTACCGATGTCGCTGAAGTTCGAAGTGAGATCTTCCAGCCTTCTTGAATACAATTTCACAGAATCTTTTGATATGTGTGCTTGAACTCGAATTCCATCGTACTTGTACTCGAATGCACACTTACCGTCCATCTTTTCCAATATCTCAGGGATCGACGGCAGTCTTTCGGCGAGCATCACTTTGATCGGACTTCCTACTTTAACATGAATGTTAAGAACTGCGTTCATTCCTCCTTTCGCAAGTGTTTCAGCAACAAGACCCAGATCTGACGTTACATTGAATGCTCTCTCTATCATATCACGGTCCTCTTTGGCAGAGAATGCATCAGCGAGACCGTCTAAGATCGTCATTGATGCTGCACCCGTCCTCATTTTTCCCGTGACCGTTCTGCATATGTATCTCGCGTCCACCGGTTCTGAGTCATGAAGGAGATCCGCAAGTAATTTCATCTTCTTGTTCTGCGAGTCTTTACCGTCGGTGTTCTCGATCTGAATGAAACCTTTTATCACACGCTCCAACGTAAGCGGCTGCGAGAAAAGGGAGCGTTGCTTCTTCTTGGCTATCAGGATCTCTGCCAAAGTTCCAAGGTCCCCTTCTTTGATCCATAGCCTTTCAGCTTCAGACTCTTTCTCACCTGTCGTGAACACTATTGTCTTGAGAACAAGTTTCTCAGCCATTCCCAATTTGTCGGGAAAAAAATCAGGATGCAGTTTTCCTTGGATAAGATAAACAACATCCCTGATGTACTTTGATTCGATCGTTTTGAAGAAATCACTCATTATCGCGGCCATTTCCAAACGGCTTGAGGTCTGTTCCATACGGTCGAACATCTCCGCGAGTTCTGAGTACTGCATGTGATTCCGTAACGCGACGAGTGATTTAATCATCACTGTTCAGTCTGCTCTGTTTGTTCGAGATCGGCTTCCTTCTTTCAAGTTCACGATTCAAACGTTCCAAACGAGAGCGCATCTTCTCTTCCTTCTTGCGGCTGGTGTTCTCGAACACTTCATCGCGTGTTCCTTTTGCTATGAGTACGTAAACCTCACCGTCATTCTTCCTGCCGGTACGTCCGCGCCGCTGTATCGTCCTTATCTCTGACGGAACGGGTTCGTAGAATATCACCATATCCGTGCTGGCAACATCGAGACCTTCTTCACCGACCGATGTTGATATCACCACATTATATTCACCTTCTCTGAAATCGTTCAACAACTGCACCTGCTCCTTCTGCCTGAGGCCGCCGTTGGATTGCCCTATCAGCTTTCCGACCTTAGCACCTTCTATCAGCGAAAGTTTCTCAACGAGCAGTTCACACGTATCCCGGTAATGGCTGAAAACTAAAACTTTAGAATTCCGCTCAGAGTTCAGTTCTTTGCTTACTAATCCCATGACCTGAGATATCTTAGGGTGCTCAGTACGTGTCTGCGCGACCATTTTTGAGAGTGTTCTGAACTCCCGGTCCTTCATCAGTTCCTTCGAAGCTTTGTTGCCTTTGGCTTCCTGTGATTCAACGTCGATCTTTTTCAGATATATCCTGAGCGCCGATACGCCCTGGGATTCCGCCAATCCGATGGCATGGAGCATTTTGATGCATATCGATTGTACTACAAGGCCTCTGAACACCGTCATGCTCTTCTCGCCGCGTTTCAGTCTCCTTTGTAACGTTTCGCCTATGGTGAGCATGTGTGTCGTAGAAGCAGGCCAAGAAGGATCCATCAGACGCATCTGTAAAAGTTCTTTGATGTATCCGTCCAGTATTGTGTTCATGACCGCGATCATGTCCGCAAGGTCCTGAGGAACAGTGACGAATATCTTGTTCGTGTAGATGTCATGAACATACGGTGAAACATCAGGATCATCCTCAGTTCTCATATCCACTCTTACTAAAGAGAGATTATCACACACTTCCTCGATCTTCTTAAGGTCCGATCCGGGAGATGCGGTCATGCCGAGTGCCAGGCCTGTATATTTCTCTGCAACGGAGACGTAAGAGTAATTACCTACCGCGCGGTGTGCTTCATCGAATATCACCAATTTGAAAAGGTCCATGGAATAACGCTCATGCTCAAGGTCATTGGATACCACCTGAGGTGTTGAAATTATAACATCATGTTCTTCGATCACCGCATATCTCTTCTCGGGGTCCATGTTACCATTCATCATCCCTACTTTTGCTTTGCTTAGAAAATGAGAGAACGACGAGCTGTGCTGATCCACCAATGGTTTCGTAGGCGCCAATATCAATACTTTTCCGTTCTTCTCAAGTATTTCCGCGGTAACAATCAAAGCAACTATTGTCTTTCCCAATCCCGTCGGGAGAATGAGAAGTGAATTGTAATCAAGACATTGTCTTGCAAGGCTTACCTGATATGTCCTTTCCTCTACTGTATCCGGAATTATCTGAGGATGTTCGACGAAAGGCATACAACATGTTCAATAATAAGGTATAAAAAGGTTGGTAAGGGGTGACCGAAACTGCTTTAGTGGCAGCCACCGCCACAGGATGAACATCCTTTGGCGTTGGGGTCGCGTATTGTTAGACCGGTACCGAAGTTCGGGTCGTCCACATACTCTATCACGCAGCCGTCGAGAGCGTCCTGTGTTTCACCGTCATAGAACAACGAGAAACCATCTGCTTCAAAGACCGTGTCTCCTTCCGAAGGACCTTCCTGGAATGACATTCCGAACTGAGGTCCGGAACAGGCCATGCCTGCAAGGTAGATCTTCACTCCGTAACCGACCTTCTCGTTCTTGACGAGCAGATCATTGATGAATTTGGCCGCTTCGGGCATTACTGTCACCATGGTATCGTCCCCTCTAAACCAAACACACTATTTAACTCAATCCCAGCAACGTTATAAACTTCCGTTACTCATCGCGTTCCCCGAACCTTTCATTGAACTTCCTTAACGATTTGGACTGAGAACGTGTCAATGCCATAAATGAACCTATTATGAGCGTCTCCAGTATCTCATCGCGAGTAGCTCCTGCTTCAACAGCGTGCTCGATCTGAACGTCCATACAGTGCTCTGATGCGAGTGCGGAAGCTGCTCCTACTGCAATGAGATATCTTGTCTTCGGATCCAGATCGCCCTTCCCTTCCAATACGGATTTACCGAATGAAACGGAAGGAAGGAACATATCCGGACGTTCGGAAAGGATCTGATTGATCAATGGAACGAATCCGTAGTTCTTCTCTATCTTCTTCAGAACTTCTTTTGCTTTCTCCTTGTCTTCGTTGCTGATGTCCATATTCCCGTATCGCTGAACAAGTTATCAAACATTGTTATACTAACTGTAATATCCAACATTAAGAATGACATACTGGAATCGTTGATTGGAGAGAACATGAGTTCGGTCACATTGAGAGAATCGTTCAGAACGATAGGGAAAGAATACGGATACGATGAAGTTGATGCTGAGTTCGCAGCGTTCAGGGAACTGAAGATAAAGTGGCAGCGTTCCCGGGGAAAGGCTGAGTTCAAGGTCTCAGATTACTTCAAAGGCTCGGATAAGGAGATAATAGACGGTGTTGCAAGAACATTATTCTCACGGATCACAGGAGAGCATCAGGAACCTTCTGAATGGTCCATACCTGACGACTTCGTAAAAAGGAATCAGGCCACGTATCTGAGAAGGAGCAAGAACCTTACGAGAACGCCGAAAGGAGATATCAGAGACCTTACGGATTCATGCAGACGCCTTCAGGAGATGGGATTGATAACAATGGACGATGAACTCCACATCTCATGGACGAGGGAACCGAACATCAGACGTGTCGGGTATTGTTCAGTTCTGATGAAGGTTATCGCAATATCATCAGTGTTCGATAACGAATCGATACCTGAATTCGTTTTGGATTATGTGGTGTATCATGAATTCATTCATCTTATGACCGGATACAAACCATTCGGAAGGAAGCACGGGCCGGAGTTCAAAGCAGAGGAAAGGAAGTACCCGGAACAGAAGGAAGCAGACGCTTGGTTGAAAAGATTGTGCTTGTATCTTTGAACCAGACTGTTGCAAAATAGTGTCGTTAAGTGAAGTTTTTATATCTCAAATGACTCTTACACACTGATCAGTAAGGCCGTGGAGGATGCGCCCGGTGCGCTAATCCATTGGCATGATCATTTTTTTCTCCTGTTTTTTTCAGTGATCCTTTTCGACTTGACGGGAATCGCCGGTTCTTTTCCAGCAATTGTCTTCTTGTATTCGGCGATGGCAAAGTCCGCACCCTGCATGAAATCCTTGTTGACTCCATCTAAAGAATCTTCCTGCGTCACTATGCCGAGATCACGACGATCTGCTGCAGCTCCCTCTATCGTTCTCTTGCCGACTTTGGATTTTATCGCAGTATGGTTGTCCAAAATGACACGTGCTCCGTCAATGTCTTCATCCATGAGATCCTCTGCAAATTCACTCAATAAGTTTCGATGCACATACGACCTGTTCTTCTTCCGGTACCACCATCGGGGATTATCCAGAGCTTTCTTATCGATGTACGTACCGACGACCTTAACATCAGTCTTAGCTAGTTCTTCGGACATATACGCTCTGGTTTCCGGGAGCGCTGTGCGGTATTTCAATTCCGAGTCTCCCAGTTCTTCTCTTTTCTCACGGGCAATCTCTGCTATCGCCTCCGGTTGTTCTGTTATTGCTGCTGCTATGCCGTATCTCGGCGGATCGGAGTCAAGACCTTCATCACCTGTCTCGTCGATCATTATTGTCTTTCTTCCATTCCGAACTTTAAGTGTTTCTTCGGAAAATCCACGGTCCCATTCTTCTGACATCTATGCTGCACCCTGCTTTTTGTAGAACAGGAATCTCGAAAAAGGCTCTCTGCCCACTCGGAAACTGAAGCGGCAGGAGAAATATCGAAATCCAAATTTCCAACTATGTATATTTTCTTGCAGAAACGATCTGTATTTGAATCCGAGGGGGAGAGGTCTCCGAAACTGTGAGAATCTGGCACATCGAATAAAATGTATAGAGCCGAGGAATGTAGTTGATAACTACTTCAGCAAAATGTTCTTTCAGAATGGGGTTGTCCCCCGGCGATAACACGTCTTTTCATCGTTCCGATGATGACACCGGTCTCGAGACACTGACCCCGCCGGGAGTATGTGTCGGGCTCCGGGGTTGTCTTCCGGTCATGGCAAGCGAAATCACATCGCAGCTACCGCAAG